>Ga0136643_10013255_pt1 | contig 12329 bp, 5 predicted proteins | sample TergutLab28metaG_FD_96883 | JGI IMG/M metagenome (GOLD analysis project Ga0136643, IMG submission 96883) | Labiotermes labralis P1 segment gut microbial communities from Petit-Saut dam, French Guiana - Lab288 P1 (version 3) (version 3) | ecosystem: Host-associated > Arthropoda: Insects >...
GCCATCATACCAATAACATCAACAAATATAGAAATATTCAGTAACTTCATATATAGGAACATTTACTCCCTGATGATGATCCGGAAGGATTGAAACATGTAGGAGTGTTATATTAAAAAATTTGAATGGATTAGACGTACGTATTTTAACGTGTGTTTTATCAAGCAAATAAATAGTGCAATAAGTTGGTATTTGAAAAACACCAATAACATTGCACGGTAACAAAACGAAAATTAACAAAATGAAAATTTTACGTTGTCATTTTAGTGGAAATATGACGTAATAGGCTACATGTGTGTAAAATTGTGTACGTTGATTTGATACTCCGTACCAATAAAAATCATTTTAAAAACAGGCTGTATATTATTACTGATTAATTAATACGAATGCCGTCATACACAATTATATTTATTGTACAACAACATGCTGTTAACCATTAGCTACATGTTTCGGCAGAAAAGAGTCATCGTTATGCTGTATACAAAAACATACAATGAAGCAACGTTCGTTATTTTTACATATGTATAATAATATATCACCCTAACATGATTCATTTTCAATTGTCACACTGCATCTCGACTTCTAATTGTAGCTTAATTGTCATATATTAGATTATTAGCTAAAACAAAGCGGAGTTTAATACAATTGACAAATGGAAACGAATCAAATAAATGTGAGGTCTCACACTAAAGACAAATATTAATTTAGCATACTTCAGTTCCGTTTTTAGGCGCGTTCGCAAAATTTCTAAAAAGACTATTACCTTCATCATGTCTGTCTGTCTGTCCGTCCGTCCATTCGTCCGCATAAAACAACTTGCCGCTCATTGGACGGATTTTCATGAAATTCGATGTTTGAGTATTTTTCAAAATCTGTCGAGAATATTCAATATTCACTAAATGAAGATCAAAATACATTTTTGATCATATCTCGTCCAATTCTTTTTAGAATGAGATATGTTTGAGACAGATTTGTAGAGAAAATCAAAACACGTTTCATGTTCCTATAAGTTTTTTTTTCGAAAATCGTGGCATTTTTTAGATAATGTGGAGAAATACGGTATAGCCGGACAGGCCACAGTCGACATTACGGCGCAAGCGCGTTGCAGACTGGATACCTGTGGTGGGTACAAACACACACACACACACACAGAGAATGTGTAAAATTTATTGCTTTTCTCCTGGAACAATGATTAAACGAAGGCGCCATAATGTTACGTTATACGTACATTTTCTTGTTTTTGTATGAAGTCTGATGTTGAACCTTGGAGCCGAAACATGTAGTTTATGGTTGACAATGTTGTTATACAATAAATATCGTTGTGTTTGACGGTCGTCATATTAACTGTTAGTCAGTTTTGAAAACACAAAGTTGTGTCCTTCATAAAATATCTGTACTGTTATGTGGTGTTCGAAATTGTGGCGGCTAGTTACATATAGTCACGTATAGGGGCATTAGAATCCCAACTGAAGGAAACTGTCGGAATGAGTACCTTAACCTTGGTACTCTTGCTCGGTATTTTTCTTTTTTATTTTTTCAAATTAAATGAAAATGCTGTGTGAAATATGAAGCCCCATAAAGTGTGAGCCGAACACAAATGGTTGCCTCACGATACGTAAACAATGTCTGGTTTCTCACATTAATTTTCTTTCTTTTGTGTGAGAGAATATTGGACCTCTAAAAGGTTTCTCTTTTCTGTTCCTGAAGTTGCTTTGAGTGCCGACTGTATTTACAAGTTTATGACGTACACCCCACAGGTTATGGTTTGTGAGCTGTGCGTAGTAATGCGAAATGACTAGAAAATCGACAACGTACGGAGAACAGAAAAGTAATCATTATCGGATATCTGAGACGAAGTTAAAAACGAAGAAAACATTAAATAAATACGACGTGGTAATGGAGACCTTGAACTTATTTATATAACGGCCATCAGTTTGTATCACTGTGGTGAGAAAATCAAGATGGGTGAATTGGGTTGGGGAGACAGTATCAGGAAGCGGTACCTCTTGTGGCGCCTTAGTCAGTGGTAAAGGGAAATGGGCAGTTGCAGGTTACAGCCAGGTGGAATGGGAGGATATGCAATTGAATGTGATATCACGAAAGTGTATGTAAGGTTTTCCCTGTACACGGCACGAAGGCGTATGTCATTTTTAAAATGCGCACCAGATGCAGACGAGTGGCCAGCCTAACGTCCAGGCCGCATTAATCCCGGGGGAAAGGGCTGTTGGTACCTATTGAATAGAAGGATGGGTGGGCCCCAGAGTCGATCTGTACGTTTTGGAGAATACATAAATGTCTTACCCGTACCGGGGTTCGAAATGCGGATCATCCAGCCCGTAGGCTAGTCAGTACAGCCAGCTGGCTACGGTATCCCGGCTTCTTACCTGAGGGCAGATACTGTGAAAGTAATGAATTCATTAGCATCTTATGGGCTCCAGAGACGCTTTGTAGCCATGGGTGTACATTGCGTTGGATCGGCCGTCTGAGTTAGGCCGCGTAAAGGAATGAACTTCCCCGACGTTTCGGTTACTGCGGCATTTGCCAAAATATCGCGATGTGTTCATTCCTATACGCGGCCCAACCCATTTTAAAACCAGACATGAAAGTCTGGGGTTTGGAATGGAGTTAAGCTGTGGTGTTCGATAAAGCTGCGAATTTCTTTCCTAGGCTATCAAGCATTAACCACTGAAAGAAGTGAAGAATAAAAACCAACTAGATGCTACTTATTATTTTATTGTACTTGTTATAAGGTCAACATGTTTCAGAAACTACTATGCCCATCATCAACGTGATAATCAACATTATAGTCGCGAGCTCCTGATGATGGGCTTGGTAGTTCCTGAAACATGTTGAGCTTATAAGAAGTACAATAAAATAATAAGTAGCACCTAGATGGTTCTTATTCTTCAGTTATCACAATGATGCATGGTCCAACAAACTTCAAATTCCCTGACAGAACATCCGTTACACTGAAATTTGTATGTAATTTTGCGCGATTTCAGGCTTCCGCCGCGAAATAGCTGAGAACTGCGCAGTTCTGGGCTGTGACGCAGCGAGTAGTGGTCATTTCTTACAGATGTTTCGGGATTAATTATGTGTCCCATCTTCAAAGGTCAAGATCTTGACCTTTGAAGATATCGCTGTGGAACTTTATTTCGCCCCCCCCCCTAAAACGAAAGCAGAATAAAATGGAACCAAGTGTTAAGGGGAATAAGTGAATGTAGCAAACGAATATAGAACACTGCATAATATGGAAGAGTCGCCGTATGTAACTGGGATGATTCATTTCAAAGGGTGGGGATGCAGAAAGTATAAGGAAAACAAATTTAAATGAACAAATATTCCAGTGTGTGAACGTGTGACATAGGCGTTGGCTCATGTGCAACGAATTGTACTTACAGCCACAGGAAAATTTCCTTTGGACATTGTCTTTTGTCTGGGATTTTTAAGTGACTCCTTGTCTCCGTTCTCAGGCAAAGAGAAATAGTACCTACAGCGTACAGGCTATGTACACATTTTTCGTATTCCATAAACTTTACAATCCACACCTTTACACTGCCTGTTTGTTATGTTGCTTCTTTAGCACGTTCTTGTTCTTGCCTCTACCTCTTTTATTGACATTGCTTTCTGGACCCTTATGAATAAATGAAGAATGGGCGAATTAGGGCAACACGGGAATTCTACCCACGCAGGACAAACTCTTAGAAACAGTCTTTTTTTAGGATTCAGCATTCGCTACGATCTAGTGAATAAGTTGGCCGCAATGTATGCCACCCACTGATTCATTACTTTTTAACAACAGTCCATTACTTAAGTTTTATTCTGTCCGTGTCTAGGTCTTTCTTCCTTTCTCGTTTGTTCTATGCATGCTACATACTCCAGTAATTTCATCCTTCTCGATCTAACCACTCTAATATTTATAGGAAATTACTTATATGAAGCTCTTCATTAAACCCATTTTATCCCATACTTCTTTAACTGTTTGCCTTGCCATGGCAAAGGCGCGTATTTGCCGGCCTGTCACCATGGAGCCCCCGGGTTCGATCCAACACCAGGTCAGAATTTTGTGCTAGAGTGGCAGCGGGACAGGTTTCTCTCGAGCTAATTTCGGTTTCCTGTCTCAGTATAATTCCACCAACGTTCCATTCTCACATCACTCATCTCTGAACGACGCTATATAATCCGAGTAACAGCGTGTGATAAGTAACTCGCTTAGGAAAGGTATTTAAATTGCGTCTATTTTACTCTGCCGAGGCCTGCTTACGACAGCTACAGAACAAGACAAGTAATGTGCGTGTCAAGTAACACTGAGGAACGTTCGTTCACAACCGTTGTTGCAGTGGAAAAGCAATAAATATTACGTATTGTGGGTGTTTGTGTTTGTAGCCTTAGTTGTACAACATGCAATGCGTATGTGTCATATTGTCGACTGTGGCCTGCCCGGCTCTGCAAAATTTTTCCGCATTATTTCATAAAAGGCATGATTCTCGGAAAAAGGTTATTGGATACAACATGCGTGTTTTGGTTTTCAATACAACTTTCATCCGAAACATTTCTCATTCTAAGAACTGGGCGAGATATTATCATAAATGTACATAGGTCGTCATGTAAAGTGCCCGTTATTCTTTTCAGATTTTCATCGAACCTGAACTTTCTCGACAGATTATCGAAAATACTCCAGTACTAAACCCCACGAAAATCCTTCCATTGTGAGTCGAGATTTTCCATGCGGACGGACGGACGGACGGACGGACAGCCATGGCGAATCTAATGGTCTCTTCCCAATTTTGCGAACGCGCCTAAAAACGAGGATTAAATAAACATGATTCAGGCCTGGATTCGAAGCTGTGATTTCAGTTTACGAAGGTCAGGTAAAGGGATTTTACAGTCGAGACATTTCTGCTACTGGCCTGGGTTTAGAAGGTTGGACTTGACCTGACCAAATTAACGGTTGAACTATAACGGGGAAACAGTGACAGTCGTGGTGAAGCTGAGAGCCAGGCATCCTGATGAGTTGGTAAACATGGGGTCGGGACGACAAACAAGCCTGTGGACTTGGCCGTCACAGGCCACTCCGAATTCAGCTCTCGGTCGTCACTCCTGTAAAGAAGCCAGAGTTTGCGTTTCTCATAATAATCATGTCACCAAAAACACAAAAGACAGCACTTAAAGGCAATCTCTGTGCGACGCATTTTAGAATTACTAAGCAGTAAGACCGCATGACTATGAGTCAGTAGTTTCAATATGGTAGGTAGGTTTTCTCCCTTTTTATAGGCCCTTAGGGTGAGTAGAGGTATAGCTCTACTCTTTCCTAGGATCTTCGGCACTAGATGTGGGTGGGGGGTTCAGCCCCACGCCCCGGTCGCCTCTACCCCCGCGAAAGACCCGGTGCCCATTGTACAGGACGCTGGATGGGCCCCAAGGCCGGTCTGGACGGGCGGAAAATCTCGTCCCCCACCGGGATTCGATCCCGGACCGTCCAGCCCACAGTCAATCTCTATACCGACTGAGCTACCCGGCCCAGTTTCAGTATGACTTGGTAAATAAATTCATTTTCGCTATCAGAAAACGTTCGTCCTGAAACGCGTCTTATTGTGCTGCCACCTCTCTGTATCTGTCGGCCTGTTCGAATTCATACTTCAGAAACACAATGCACTCGCATCATCGTGCAAGATTTAAGCGTGTTCTCCACAGTTCTCCAGTAAATATGAAACGTGAACCTGGCCAGGTCTTTACTCTTCAGGGACGTTATACAGCGTAGATTGGCAGCCAGTTACGGACGTTTCGGTACAGCCTACCGGTCCCAACTTCAGAAGGTCAAGAAAATGGGTTCGATAGGCTGTACCAAAACGTCGGTAACCAACTGCCGACCTACACGGCGTAACGTCAATGAATAGCGAAGATCTAAACTACATCGCAGCGCAAATCTGTAGTCTCCCACGAACTTAGTGAGTCTCGTTAATTAATGCTGTTTATATGGTTGTCTTATGCGTGATATCGTTTACAATCATGTTTTGTCTCTCTCTCTCTCTCTCTCTCTGTTTTATTTCGTATTGTCGCTTCATACAGCGACACTGGAATGTATTCAGCTGTCATAATTCGTGGTCTGCAATGTGGCTCATCACCTCATCGGTTTTACTGCAATGAGGGATTTTATTATTATTATTATTATTATCATCATCATCATAATCCTTGTTATCACCTTTATGCAGAGTAGTTACAACTATATACCTGAAACAGACCATGTTCCCAGGGTATATAGTTGTGCAGCTGTTCTGTATCTACAATTAGTGCTACATTATTATTATTATTAGTAGTAGTAGTAGTAGTTCCATATTGACATTCTTGCCGTGGGGCGACATTACGATCTCTGCTTGCTTACGGTCAAAGCCCATCTTGTCTGCAAGATTTGAACTTGTCACAGCGGTGGTGATGTAGATAAAAGCAGCCTGGGATATGATGCTGTATATGTGGGTGCAAGGTTTCGAGGATCTTGCTGTCTTCATCTTTGGGGTTAAAGTAGCGGAAGAAGGTTTCTGTTACTAATACGAAGTTTTTGTTCACGGCGGTATGAAAAGCGGTGTAGATTTAGCGGAATAATCGGCAGTTGTGTCTTGCCTACGTCAGATTATGGTTAAGTGCGAACAAAATATCTTCTTTTTTTATTATTATTTCAGGAACAGAACAAGAGGCCAGAAATGACCAGACAGGAGGTTTAAAAGACCTTCGTAAAATTTGAAGCCTCATTAGAGAAAGGCTTCGGTGAAGTCTTGTCTGGCCTTGTCCCTGCAGACACAGGTTTTCTGTGATGTTACCCGTGTTCACCGGTAAAGAGGATCGTTACCCCTCAATCTTCGGTGGAACAGGACTTGGATTTCTTGACCTTGAATGCGCATGTGACACGCTCAAAGTTCGCAACGTTGTCTATTATAAAGTTCTTTGTATTTTAGTGACCGGTCAGGTGGGGTGGTTGAGATTGTGTGTGTGTGTGTGTGTGGGACAGCGGCCACTTGGCGGGCATATTACCATCCCATGCAGATTAGGGACGAACGGATATGGGTCCCCGATGGATTACAATTGGATTGCGTTAAACCGAAGTATTTGGGGGGAAAAAACCCCCCGTCCCAATGCCACTTTGTCTGCCAGAAATTCTATATTGTCTGATTTGGCAACGTGTCCGGGCCTTCGCGATGGGCAGCTTGTGACTGATCACCTGAACAGTTAAATATTAACCTTTTAAAGTCTATCGGTTTCTTTACGTATTACCAGGTTTAACATTCAGCAATTCTACGTGGTGGTCGCTTTGCATTGAGTGTTTTGTACTGATCTGAGAACAGACAGCGACTTTTGCTTCATACAGCATAAACTGCTTGGTTTTTATAGCTGTGGTGGGAAGTGTTTACTACGCGGTACGGATTGATTCCTTATATAAAGCAGATTAAGTTGAGTCTTTGAAGGGTTAATAAATCTACGGTCCCGACCCTGAATACAGTGATACCTCGGATAACGAAGATAATTCGTTCCGGAATCACATTCGTTAGCCGAAACACACATACAGACGGAAAAGATAAGCTCCTGGAATGGCTCGACCTTTCATGTTTGCTGCTTTATGTTAGCGCGCGCATCCACTAAAACATTCGTTAGCCGAAAAATTCGTTAGCAGGGTCACTCGTTAGCCGAGGTATCACTGTACTTTACACACAGGTACATAGTTTGTGGTGTTGTGGTTATGGCGTCACTTCAGAACCAGTACCCAACAGATGCATAGAAAGTGCGCAGTTTATACGAAGACGTTAAACTTCCAAATAACAGCAGGACAAAACATTCTTTGTAACGGAATGCGGCGGCGGACAATTTCTGCATGTAAACCGTATATAACTTGAAAGTGGCGTCGCTAATTCGACCGATGCATCAGAAGGTCGGCCTCGCTTGCGCTTGCGCCGTCCAGGTTCACCGAAAAGCCAGCCAGTTACGCCCCTCCGAAGGAAAAAGAATTTTAACCCTCGACTCCTGTCGGCATCCTGTCTTTAAATCCATTTATCCGTATATAACCTCTATTCATTCTTCTCGTTTGTTATCTTTGTAGACAAAGACATGCTCATCTTCAGACTATTTTCTGTTCGTTTTAAGTGGTCACTGAACTCCGCCCATCTGTCTGACCCAGCTTTCCTTCAAGTTTCTCGGCGTACGGAAACCGTAGAAAAGGAGTTGCTGAGAACCTAACATTGGGATACGTATCTCACCACGCACACAAGCTGAAGCAACTTGTTTATTGAAACTACAGGCAAAAAGTTTGTCCTAAGTCCATGCAAGAGAGTCCTTCTTCAGAAGGTAATAATAAACACTGTCCATCGTGGAACAAGAAGGTCCATTACTGTGTTTACAAGATTCGTATCCTGAGCAAGACAAGTCGATGTCAGATCTTCCAACACTCTTTCTTCCTTAAAGATTAGTTTTATTGTTTTCCGTTTGCATTTAGGTTTTGGAAGTGTTCCCTTTCCTTCAAATTTTCCGATTAAAGTTCTAGTATCATTCGTCACTCCCATGACTGCTACATGCTCCACCCATCACAAAATTCTTTATTTGACCTCTCCGACAGTGTCTGATGAAAAGATCAAATTATCGGGCACTTCATTATTATGTACTTATCGATTTTCTGCTGTTTCCTCCCTTGGGATCTAAATATTTTCCTCAGTACTTCGTTCTTAAACGGCTTCAATGAGTTTTATTCCCCTAATGCTGGGAAATCTCATTTTGTCTTTAAATAAACCCTCTGAACTGGAATTGTGATCGTGCATGTCAGTAATTTTGGCCATTCCGGGAAATGAACAAGGAAGGAGAAGAGAGAGCAGAAAGAAACAGCAAAGGGAGATAAACAGAGGCCTGCAAACAACTCTGTACTTATAACCGAGCGATAACAGTAAATGAAACACTCTTTAAGATTTTCTCGAAAAATTGAGCGAAAGTGAAATTTGAGCCTTAGGATGAAAATCGGCAACTAAGTGATTAACCGTAGCGCTGCACTTACCGCGAAGTCAAAATTGCTGCGGCAGGTTTGAATAACAGTTTCTGCGGATGGACTGTACATATTGCCTTTGCTTTGTGTCAATAACAGAAAAAAAAGGTCGAGTTGCCATCTTCTGGTTTACAAGAACAGTTCGTGAGTGAGTGCGCCTGCGTGTGCGTGCGTGCTTGTGTCCAGAGTAATAGATATGTCTCTTCATGCACTAGCATAATATGTTCTGCTCTAATTCGTAGGTTAGACGTGCAGAATTTTAACTGCACCCTACTTCTGCATGTGCCTGGCGAACATCACAACATGCCGACTCAGTGGCGAAGCAGACTGTCACACGCCAGGGTCATGTAACACTCTCCGGTTGTGATTACAGCGGCTTGGCACTTGGCGCCGGAAACAATAGTCCTTACAGAAACAAATATGTATATAAAACTCCTTGGAATAAAGAGATTCCAGTTTCTCTTCTCTCTTGTCTGAGGCAGTGAAGTCAGCGATAATGCTGAGTAGCAGTAACAAGTGATCGCACCACTAGTCTGTGTTGTTTCTGTAACTACAGTGTGAAGGTAAAGGTCATCAAGTAGCATGCCATGCAGGCACAGGAGGGAGTAGGGAGTATAGTTCTCCTCATTTTTAACCTGGGCGCTAAATAGGGATGGGTGGTTAGCGTCTTGCCCTGTCTCGGCCGCTTTTTTCCCGGAAAATTTCCCCGCTAATCACCGTATAGGGTGATCGATGGGCCCCAGGGCCGGTCTGGAAGGACGTGGAGAATAGAAAACCTCTTGTCCCCACCGGGGTTCGAACCCCGGACTGGTCAGCAAGTAGCGATTCGCTATATCCACTGCGATATCCCGGCACCTAATTGCGTTTTTAGTAAAGCTGGATTACACTTTAACGTCGATTGGTTTGGTGATTAATGATGAATTGGAAAGGTTGTGGAAGGAATTGTCATGATATGAGGTACTGTCCGGACCCTTGCCCGGGGGGACTGCAGAAGACCATGCAGTACCTTAGAATATTCTGTCTCGACCAAGACTCAAAGTGGCTAGGCCCCGAATAAAATCAGTATATCCACCAACAAACAGTTAATAAAATACAATTCTAATCATATAATATATAAACCAACGAAAAGCAAATTTCCCAAATTAATACTTTAATTTTTAACTTTTTTTATGTCTTCTGTATGTTTCAAACCCGAGGGTTCATCTTCAGGAAGACGGTTGTATATACTGTTATGGTATGGGCCGTTTTACATGATTCAGTATAAGCAGTTCAGTAGGTAGCAGAGTGTGTTGGATACTGCTACCTACTGGACTGCTTATACTGACCATATACTCGTACCTTGTACCATACCATAACTGTATACATAGCCGTCATCCTGACGATGAGCCGTCGGGTTCGAAATGAGTAGAAGACATGAAAATTAAAATTTCAAATGTTAATTTAGACAACGTGCATTTCGTTCGTGTGTATTGTATAATTATAAAATAATACACAGTGCAAAAAACACAAAATGCAATTCATAACAAGTATTAATACTCCTAGATGTTTCGCAGTCGGGGTGCCATCCTCAGGGAGTTTCAGAACAAAGGAATGTAAGCCATACACATTAGGAAAGATACTGCACTGGCCACATTGAAATGTTGGTAATATTAAGATTCTACATTGTGTACAAAATGGATAAGTATATAAATAACAAGACTGCGATATTTATAGTTATCAGCTGTTTGTATAGTACTACGGACAGTCCTACTACGTAACACGTAGACCTGTGTAGATTATACATCAAAAGTGCTACGTAACATGCAGACTTAACGTATTCTCTACAGCATGTAGATTGCAGCACTACGGACAGCATTACTACGCGACCAGAGGCCTCCATACAGTTCTGCAGACAGACCTACAACTTATCGTATAGACTTATGTACCAAAGACAACCTTACTACGTAGAGTGTAGACTTATGTAGACAAAACTGACGAAAACCGTACTACGTAACATACGAACTTGTATAGAATGTAACACTACAGACATCATTACTGTGCTGTGTATAGACTTGCGTAGACTGTAGTACTATAGATATCCTTGCTGCGTAACCTGTAGACTTGTGTAGGCTAAGCACTCCAGACGGCGTTACAACGCAACCACACACCAACGTAGAATACTACAGACAGTTTTACTACGTAGCGTGTAGACCTGTGTAGGCTATAGCTCTAAAGAGAGCATTGCTTCGCAGCTGAATTCTACGGTTTAAAATGAACGGAATGCGATTTAGCGGACTGTGTATTGCACTGTTGCTTGCCAGGGAACGGTGCGTTGGCTGCTGACGGCATGTTCACCTTGGTGCAGACCGGACAATAAATAAATATATATATAATCACAAATATGACGTATTTACTGTTTACTGTTTTTGCCGTCACAGAGTTCTGTTTAGTAAAAGCAAATATCAGGGTCCATCGAAGGCACTTTAAAGTTCTTCGACATTGTCACGTAATTCGATGGTTTTAAACAGGAATCAGACAGTAATGCCGGATACCTTGGAGTGCCGACGGTGTCTTACTGCATAAGAATTAATAGCTTCGAGGAAGCCGTCTTTATTCTCGTCTGTTTTAACAGGAACCCAGAATCCTGGCATTACATGAAAGAAATCCCGACTTTCCGCACAATATTCCGTTAGTGACAGGCATTGTCGGCTTGTATTTGAAAGCTTCGTAAGTTGATTAAAAACAAAGTCAAGGTGGCTGAAAACAAACTGTCGTGTCATTAATTTCAGAGACATGTTGCCGCAAGGAAATCCTTATATTTCCAAACACACCATGGTAACTGGTAATGTTCAGCCGTAGATATAAGTGGTCAAGGCACAACGGATGGTATGTGTTTTTAATAATATTTTAGTAACTGCAGTTGGGATGTCACCTGGTGGCAGTGATTATTATACATGTATATAAAATATGAAATTGGTTACTAATAAATTTAATTCGGGAGGGGTACATGAGAAGCATGTAGTGGCAACTTGGAATGTTGGGAACCATCTCAGCATTTGCTTATAGACACAGGGAGACCAAGAAAAACCTGTGTCGAGGTGGCCGGTCGCAGGACCTTCCGAATACTGACTTAGTCAGCAGTCCGGCATCTAAAGTAAAAACAGCAATACACACATAGTACAACAAATACACATAGGATGACAATAATACACACAAGACAAATACAACAATACACACAAGACAACTAACAACAATACACACAAGATATCTTAAAATACAACATGTACACAAGGTAAACGTGCAGGACGGATACAATGGCATTGTGAGAATCATA
>Ga0136643_10013258_pt1 | contig 12329 bp, 7 predicted proteins | sample TergutLab28metaG_FD_96883 | JGI IMG/M metagenome (GOLD analysis project Ga0136643, IMG submission 96883) | Labiotermes labralis P1 segment gut microbial communities from Petit-Saut dam, French Guiana - Lab288 P1 (version 3) (version 3) | ecosystem: Host-associated > Arthropoda: Insects >...
CCCCGACCTCCACTCTCCCCCCCCCCTCCCCCGCGAACCGGCAAACCGACCGGATGAACTTGAACGTCGACTCACTGTCACGTTACGCTGAGGTAAGGACGTGAAAGTCACGAACTTAGCCATGAAGTTAACACTCTTTATTGAATTGTTCTACGGTTGCAAATCTTACCAGGTGGGGACTATTTGCACGCCAAAATGTAACCGGACTTTCCCCAGTAAGACCATTATATCATAATTTGACATTTTATGATCACAAGGAGCCCTTAAGGCCGGGTAGTTTTAATTATACATTTTGTGCAACTGTTTGTGTATTGTTTGTATTCTTTTATGACACGCTGATGGTGATCGCAGAAGCGACCGAAACATGTCGGTGCATATTAATATATGATCAAATAAAATATATTTCGTAGATGTTCATCTGTTGCTGTGTAACATAAGTGTAATACAACATTCCTTAGTGCATGTGTGTAAGACATGTATAGGACTCATATACTTTCGAGCCTATGAATTGTCCCATAATTCATCGTCTCGATCATATTTGGTTATATCGCACAACATACAGTTGAAGTATTTCATTTGTAACAAAATGTAGCAATTGATGGCCGCTTCAATTTTATTTTCCCAGTCCTGGCTTTCCTTCGGGATCTCCGATCAACACTTTGTCTTCTCTGCCCTTTAAAGCCCACATATCACGCCTCTCTCTGACTTATTGGTTAGGTCTGACGTGCGTTTTAGAGATTTCAGACACAGACGCTACGGAAAATGTACCTAACAGGGTGTGATAATGAAGGGTCTACAACGTGTTCAACTGTACGCTAGCACAACATAAACAGACTCTTAATTTGTGCGACGTAATTTGCTTCCAGCAGTAAACTTAGCGTCTACTTTCACTACACACTTCTTTCCTCTCGACGCCACAGCCCTGCTCTCTAAACACTGCAAAATGTCAATGCTCCTGACCCTGAAGTCGAGTATGTCTGCATTTGAAAAGCACAGCAACACAGCCCGTTTCATCTTCCAGCACTGAACACTGTCGTAGTGATGACAAGCACTGAATGTCACGTCCAAGTCTTTTTTGCTGTTACAGACCAGTGTTTCTCAACAGCCGGGCCGCGAGAGATACTCCTGGAATTGATAACTAATTTAAATGTAATTTTATATTTGTCTGCATGCCACACCGTAAACATAATAGTACTAATACTCTTTATGATTATGCCATAATTAATTATTAATACTTATGTTAGTTTAATGTATGAATTTAAAAAAAAAATTGGAAAGGTACTGACGAGTAAATCTGTTGGGACTGGGCCCTCGTCTTATGAAAAAAGAATTTACCGGGCCGCGGTCTCACAAAGTTTGAGAAACACTGTTATAGACGAATGCTGTCATTTGCTGAGATTGTGCGGTATGGGTGACAGGTACATGAATATGGAGCATTGGCGGAATGATTCTTATTGCGAAATCTGACGTACCTGAAGGCAAACCTGTATCAGTGCCAGTTTAACCACAAATTTCATGTGGACTGGGCCTCAGGGTTGAAAGGTCGGCGACCAACCGCCTGATCCTGGGTACTGTCCCTGTTCTCACGTCTTAAATGAATGAAAGCAGACTGGATGTGATGAGTTATGTCTCTCTTGCTTCATGTTTCGGCTCCGAAGTAAGGTTATGGCGGTTAAAATCTTTACTGATTGTGTCACCACCTCCAGACAACTGCCGAGTTGTTACGTCAAGTTGGACAATTATCTTTTCGTTCCACATCCTTCATAATTCATTATTTGTTAACCATCTTAACATTAATCTGATCTAATGACTGTGTGGTGAAATAAGCCGTCAGTGCGTGGAAGTGGAGTGTTATGGCAGCCAGTACAATATCAACTTGTTACTGAACTCGATCAGAGAATCTCTGGTGGTTTCGCCCTATGATAGCAAGCTTTCACGTGTAGCCAGTGCACTTTACGTTAGTCTTCCGTGTCCCTCGGTGCCATAATCTCACAAAACGTAACCCTTCAGTGCCCCTCGATACTATGTACGGAATTTTAATTCTTTACATGCTGTCGACGGTGGTGCGCTCTACGGTCTGGATTACCTGTAAATATACTACAAATTAAGAACCCTAATTTAGTATTAATTTAAACCCCAGGAGATTTGAAAGGCTAATCGTGGCCCTTGCTGATGGTTGTTTGTTTAGTGCAGTAACATCGGACGTTAATTACGTATGTAGCGTTTTTATTTGACAGGATTCTAGATTCACCGTCCAAAGTTCTAAGGCCAGTAGCCTATTAAATTCATCGGTACGTACAGTTTCAGGACACTGTACCAGGCTTTACAAGACAATAAAATTAATTTTTTTTTTTTTAATGCCGGTACCTACAGAATAGGAAGTGCGGTGGGCTGCTGGGAGGGTTTGGAGTTTTGCGAGTAGAAAGGACTTTTGCCAATGCAGGAAATATAAACACCCAATTGTCCAGCACATAGCTTAGTTAATGTACTGACTACACTAATTCACCTTCTTCTGGAACAAATGTACCGTTCTGAAGTTTTTATAGATTTTAGTGTAAAATAAAAATATGTTAATTTTTCTCAGTACGGGGCAAGAAAGAGTGTAGGGGATTGGAGAAATAGCTCCATTCATTCTTATCCTCGACATCAGACAGCGGTGAGCGGTCAACCTCATGCAGCAGCCGTTCAGCACCCTGAGAAAGAAGCCTTGTTACCCACTGTATAAGAGGTTGTGAGGGCTCCAGAACCGTTCTGGGCCTACTGAAGGAGAGAAAATTTTGTCTCTGCTCGGATTCGAACTTTGTCCCCCGAAGCTTTGTCATTACACAGAAAACGCTATCTTGGCTTTTCAGATTTTTTGGGGGGGGAGGGGGTGCGACATCCCCCCGTGGGCCAGGGCCTCCTCATTCACGAGGTTTTTAGATCACATTCAACGACGCATCACAGTCGGTAGGACTCCTCTGGACGAGTGATCAGCTCGTCGCAGAGACCTCTACCTGACAACAAACACAACACTCACAACAGACAGACATCCATGCCCCTGGTGGGATTCGAACCCACAATCTCATCAGGCGAGCGGCCGCAGATCTACGCCTTAGACTGCGCGGCCACTGGGACCGGCCTCTTAAGATGTTAGTGACGTTACAAAATTTCTATCATTGTTGGGCGATATTTAACAAAGTAAAAAATACAAAAGAGTTGGTATTTTTGACAGTAATGACCTCCTAATTATGTGCTCAGTATAGGCACCTTGTGCAAAGCACACATAAAAATACCCAACCCTTAGTTTTCAGGGGAAATTATTGTGTTCCGCGAAATTGTAATTGCTAGAGCGTAGTCCCAGAGCACTCTAGTTAAAACCTTCGTGTTATCCTGCATGTGCCTCTAGCGTGTCTTCAAGGACTTACTTGTATGTCGATAGCAGACAGCAGGCGAATGTGCGTTTCGCTTCACGGTTAGGAAATTCACTGGCGGTCCGCACTGCAGGCTTGCTGCGTGCTGCATGTTTACTGTCGCGAATATCGCTTGCACTGGGCGCAAATATAATTCTGCGCAAATCGGAACTGAGTGCACATACGCTTAACTAATTTTAATGTTTTGTTGACCGTACATCGTGATATACCGTACAGTAAGAAACAACAGGATGCACTATTTAATTTCAATTTATTTCAGTAATTAACTTCAACATGTTTCGAGCAGGCTTCATCAGGAACTACAACTATGTATGTAAGGAAACTGGTAAATGTCACGCGTTGACATATATCAATTGCTGTATATACAGAGTAGTAACTCCTGATGATTAGCAGTAAGCCTGCTCGAAACATGTAGAGGTTAATTATTGAAATGAATTGAAAGTAAATAGTGCATCCTGTTGGTTCTTATTATACGCTTGACTATATTTGTATACGCAAACGACTTCAGTCAAAATCCAAACCGCAAGGCGCTGGAACCTGATCGGACACACCATGATCGCCCAGCCGCTGATGTTATCACCCAGCAGTATTCTTCCGCCACCTTAGTCTCAGTACGCTTTCTTTGCTTCAAGGAAATGTTGATGCGAAATTTAACACTGTAATTGCTTTTTTTTTTTAATGTTTAAAATTACGTAATTCTGAAACTGATGTGTCGTGGGGTTTCTGTACCACTTGTTCCTGTACAAAAGTGTCGGTATTTGTCTTTTCTAACATACGAATTAAAGTTCAAAAACGAATTCGGTGATTAATTGGCCATCACTTCATCTTCTTATTTTGGAGGTCGCGAGTTCAAAACTCGGCTTTGACACCAACTCTCTTGACTGTGGTTTTCGTGGATGCAGTAACTTTCTAGAGTTAAATGGCGGAAGGAAAAGCAAATTACGCCACGCCCCCTGCCTTCCGCATCGCCCATTGCAGCATCTGACGCCGTGTGTTCTGAGCAGCTCAGAGCGCCGCTACATAAATAAATATTAGAATGAAAGATGCACGTTCAAGACATCTTGATCTTTGCCACGTAAATGTAGTGACTGGGCTCGCTGAAAGGAGGATCGTAGTTCGATTCCAAGCACCTAACCTCCAACCTACAGCAACCCAGGAACGAGACGACCAATGTGGTAAACAACATTATATTCGCGAACTCCTGATGATGGGCATAGTAGTGCCCCGAAACATGTTGAGCCTATAAGAAGCACAATAAAATAATAAGTGGCATCTGTTTGGTTTTTTATTCTTCAGTTATCACAATGATGCACGGTCCAACAAACATCAAATGCATAGAACTTTACCTTCACTGCTCTTCATACTTGAGTGTTTGAAGGGTGGCTTTGCGAGTGTAAGTCATACCTAGGACCGTTGCAGTGCGTGAAACATAGGTAAGCCAAGAGCTCAAAGCAAGAGCATACATTCATACTTCTCAGCGGGAGTCCTCAAGATCCATTGACATGAACCTCGTATTCAGCTGACAGCTGTTGCATACGTGAAATAATTTCTGAACTCCGTGCACGATGACGCCTCCGTCCGAACGTTTACGTCAACTGGTGTTAGTCTGAATGGGTTATATTGAAATTTGTACATACATTTCGTAACATAATTTTTTGCTGTAATAAAATTTTGGAGCCCGAAGTTAATCTAATAATATTCAACAATTCATTTTATGTTTCAAAGAAAGGAAAATGTACTGTCATTGCAAAGATAAACCAGTTATTAATATTTAGGGGGGAAAAGTTGCTGCTTATTTAAAAAAATCATATGCGACACACAAATATGTTTTGTGGGGGAAACGTAGACTTATTTACTATTAAAGAAGCAAACGACGCATATTTTACAATCATTGTCTTTTTACTAATAATATTTAAAATTTACCTCGAAAATTATAGAGATTTTTAGGAAGTTTTCACGTAAACGAGGTTAGTTATTTACATTACACAATTTTTCTTTATATGTAATTTTTTGGGGGCAGCAGTAAAATCTTTTGTCTTCCAGTTTGCTACCCAAAATTTAAAAATTAAGATATACAGAAACATAATTTTGCCTGTTGTTTTTTATGGGTGTGAAACTTTGTCGCTCACATTGAGGGAGGAACGTAGGCTGAGGGTGTTTGAGAATAGGGTGTTCAGGAGAATATTTGGACCTAAGAGGGGCGAGGTAACAGGGGAGTGGAGAAAACTACACGATGAGGAGCTTAATGATCTGTACTCCTCACCCAATATTGTGCGGGTTATAAAATCGAGAGAAATGAGATGGACGGGGCATGTAGCGCGTATGAGGGAGGGGAGAGTAGTGTACAGGGGTTTGGTGGGGAAACGTGTGGGAAGGAGACCACTGGGGAGAAAAAGGCGTAGATGGGAGGATAATATTCAGATGGGTCTTCAGGAAGTGGGATGTGGGATTATGGACTGGATTGAGCTGACTCAGGATAGGGACAGGTGGCGGGCACTTGTGAATGCGGTAATGAACCCTCGGGTTCTATAAAACGCGGGGAATTTCTTGACTAGCTGCAAACCGGTTAGTTTCTCAAGAAGGACTCGGACCACCATGCAGTTACTACTCGCATTTAAACATGTGCCTCAACGTAGAGCCATGGTTTTATCCTTGCGTAGAAGAAAAAGGCGTTAAGTGTCTGTAGCCAAGAGGTGACGGCTTGTTTCACTTTGGGGTTTGTCGCATTTCGTTTGCCAGCAAGGGGCGAAAAGAGCTGAAAATTACTCAGGGGGAGGCAGATAAGCTGTAGGGTTGGTGGTCCATAACCACCCAACCAGATCGCAGCAACCATTCTCAAGAGCCTTTTGTCTCTATTAGGCCCAGAGAGTGAATGAATGGAAGGTTCATCCATAGGAACCGTAGCTAAAGGTTGGGAGTTTTTATATTTTCCAATTTAATTTTTGACGGGATTTGTTCTAGGTAGTGTATAATACCTCAGCATCGCAGGTTATCCAACTGAATTCTTCTGCGACCATATTTTGTCTCTTCCGTCTCACTTAAATATTTCGACAGTGGCTTACCTCGGTCTACTCTTTCCAGTGTTTACCCCTCTCCTCTTTCTCATCTCCTGGGCACAAAAAATGTGACAGCAGCTTCTACGTTGCGAATCCGACGTACAGTGTTTAATTGTTTGCCGTCCAATCGGCTGGATGTATGATTCTATTGAAGTGCCAACGCAAATGCGCTTCGCCAGAACCAACTTGTTCTCCTTGCAGGAACGCAGTCACTCAGAAAGAAGCCAGCTTGTTCAAGTGACCATGAGATTTGCTTTAGCACACTGAAGAGACATAAAAGAGCTTTCGCAAGCCCATGACTGTCGTGAACACTATGCACTGACCTACAATACCTACAGTGCCTTCTGCTCAGTGGGCACTGGAGTAGCTTTCCTCTGAAGTAAAGCGCGAAACTGAACTCTCACGGCGGTTTTGTGATGAGGTTCAGAATGAGTACCGCTGTACCTCCAGTCCACATGAGCCTACGTGATGTAGACAGAGGCAACTTATTTGTGTCTTTACATGCGACTGGAAAGTTGGCGACCGCAGGATTCGCCTGTTTTGAGTGTGACGGCATTTCTAATGTTTGAACTAATGTTGTTTGTTTCAACATTTTTTCTTAGACGCAGTAAGTTTTTTTTTGAGTTGAATTGATTAAGAAAATAAGGGGGAGCGCAGTGGCGGAAGGGATACAATAGAGAAATGGAAGAACTTTACAATGAACCAAACACAGTTAACGTAATAACGTCCAGTAGACTGGGGTGGGCGGGCCGTTTTGTGCGAATAGATGAAAAGGATTTACCTAAGAAGATACTGTGGACAAACCCTGGAAGTAACCGAGGATGTGACCGACCGAAATGAAGATGAATTGACGGGGTGGAGGAAGACACAAGGAAAATGGGTTGTAGAAATTTGGTGGACGGTTGCCGAGGATAGAGGACGCTAGCGACACCGAGGGCTGTAGAGCCGATGATGATGGTGAAGACGATGATGCAGAGAACTCTAACGCGCAACTTCTAAAAGGAATTTCAGACAGACAGAATTAAGTGCGTATTAATGAACAGGTATTTCAATTGCTTTTGGTGGTGATTATGTTTATGATAACAAACATAAACTGTAAAGATCCTGTAGAAATAAAATATTTTTTTTTATTTCAACTAAGTAATGCACCAACATATATCACAACACTGTCTCTTTATATAATGTTCACTCCTACGTGTTTCGACATTTCTGTGTCATCCTCAGGGAGTTTCAAAAAATTGTGCCTCGCTAAGTTACAAAATTTTTTAAAATTAAGGATGTTAAAATTAAAATTCCATAAAATTATTACATTAAAATATATTAAAATATTATTTGGTCGTCGCTGAGTGACACAATAAATTCTGTGTGACGTCATAATACCTTGTGCAAGCAGTGTGTTTTTTGTGGCTGCGTGTACAGTCCCTTGTTGCTACTGTTAGTGTGCTGGTCTGTCGTGTACTGAGTCGCGATGGGTGTCGGGTTATGTGACATGTTGTCTTGTTATTAATTGTTAGTTAGTTGGCTCAAATAATAATAATAAAGTCCGTCGTTCCTTCTAGGAACATAGGTTGTCTATAAGTCCTTTCCACTTCTGTCTATCGGCTGCTAAGAACCTTAGTTCATTCCAGCTTCTACCCGCTTCCTTGATTACCGATCTTCTCCAGCTGTTTCTCGGTCTTCCTCTCTTCCTGTTTCCCAGAGTGTTCCAGAGTAGGGCAGCCTTTGGTATCTCTCCATCCTCTTTTCTTAATGTGTGACCAATCCGTTTGAATTTTCTTTTTAGTTGGCTCAAATAAAAACAATAAATAGATGCACCGTACTAGCATAGAAATAAAAAGGAATTTGTTATATTTGTACATCAGACTGTGGTATATGCGCCTTACGTAGGTCGTGTTCGCTTCTTGACGAATCTTGTAAGCCAGACGATTAGCGTTTTACACGAATCCCAGCAATAGCACCAAAATCGAGTGTGCCATGACCTGAGAACATGTTCGTGCATTACAGAAAAGCGGGTTTGTTCTTAATATCGTCCGATGTAAATAAATATAGGAATTCCCAGGCAATTATTATAAGCATTACCAGCACCAGATTCCCAGCAAATTCATTCACCTGTTCTTGATTCGTGGTATCCATATATTCACATACGCGTATATGTATACGTACATATGTGCTTACATATATTCATACATACATCCATACATAATTTAAAGTTGATTCATTCCCGTTATGCTGTTGACAGAATAGTGATACCTCGGCTAACGAGTGACCCTGCTAACGAATTTTTCGGCTAGCGAAGATTTTTTTCGCTGTTTTTCGGACTCGGCTAACGAATATGGTTTCGGCTAACGAATGTTTTAGTGGATGCGCGCGCTAACATAAAGCAGCAGACATGAACGGTCGGGCCATTCCAGGAGCTTATATTTTCCGTCTGTATGCGTGTTTCGGCTAACGAAGATTTCGGGTAACGAATGTGATTCCGGAACGAATTATCTTCTTTAGCCGAGGTATCACAGTATTCCCTATTATACAGTCATAACCAACAGCACATGTACAGTACGTATAATAGGCAACAAGTTGCGGCACATTATAAGCCATCATCAGGCTTACCCTTTTAAGAACCATTCGACTAAAACTTACGATTGCAGTTAGGGGAGATAGCTCTTGCTTTACAAAGTACCTCATAGGATTATATTTAAAAACACTTTTAGTATAAAGTACAAGAAAATTATTATTTACACAAATATACTATAGGGGTAATGTGTAAAATTGTTTGTATAAGAAACATGACGTACTTTGAAAGGGAAAAGACCATTTTACTGACAGAAGATGCAAATTCTATTGAATGGCTACTAAAAGAGAAGGCCAAATTATGGCCAGTAATATGCCGAAACGTGTAGCCTAATCGACTTATATATGATGTTGTGTAGGAATGTATGTTGGGAAAAATATATATTTGTACATACATACATAAGTATACACATACATACATGCGTACATACATACATTACACATACATAACACATACATACGTACATACATACATATATTATACATACATAATACATACATACATACGTACATACATACATACGTACATACATACATGCATACATACATACATACATATATACATACATACGTACATACATACATATATACATACATACATACAAACATAATCCAAATATACACAGACAAGCACACGGTTAGAACAATGTTATGATAGCAGTGGTACAAACCCCATATAACCTCTCTACAAACAAACGTTTGCTATTTCCGCAATAACAACTGTTAAGCTGAGTGACTATTCCAAGACCCTCCAGGTCACGAATCCTCTCTGTCACATACACTGTGTGCGACCTTACATCAAATTTGTAATGTGCCTGCAAGCGCCGTGTCAAGCTGCATCTTCTTCGTCACCGGAGTGAGACGGGTAGTATATATATAAACTCCGAAAATATACAGTTGCTCTTAGATTAAAATTAAATTAAATTCCGAGAAGTGTAGGGCACATGGGAAAGAATGCAGCACAATATAAATTGGTCTTAAGACCCGAAGTTGAAATGTTACGCTAGTCTTTAAATAGACTTTCAGCTGGTAGTTCATTTCAATTTTGCGTTTCCATGGCAATGTGCGATTTGTATTGTTAAAAAGTCACAAGTAGTAAGCTTTAACTTTTGGCACGTGTCAGGGCAGTTGTCCTGCAATCATTTTCACAAGAACGCCATAAATTATATCAAATATCTCGTGTCCAACACACAGCGATTTAAATCAGCGCCCCGCCGTTTTCTCTTCACCACCCTGTTAATTTTGTTTCACAGTTACCCTGATGTAAGACGACGTTCAAGTGAATAACTGAAGAATAAAAACCTACTAGATGCCACTTATTATTTTATTGTACTTCTTGTAGGCTAAAATGGGTGCCGGGTCTTTCCCGGGGGTAAAGTGCGGCCGGGGCGTACTGCTGACCACTCACCCCCTTCTAGTGCCGCGGTCATGGAAGAGTAGAGCTATACCTCTACCCACCCTCTGGGCCGCACCAGGCCTGTAACGGGATCACTTTACTTTCTACTTCTTATAGGCTCAACATGTTTCGGGCACTACTATACCCATCATCAGGAGCTCGCGAATATAATGTTGATTACCACATTGGTCTTGGTACTTGGTTTGTTGTAGGTTGGAGGTTAGATGCAGGTAGGTTGGAGTGGTGTCCGGACTGCAGCCCGGACATTAATCCAGCCTAACCGCACGTAACTTCCAACCAATAGCAACACAAGAAAGAAACGACCAATGTGGTAATCAACATTTTATTCGCGAGCTCCTGATGATGGGCATAGTAGTGCCCGAAACATGTTGAGCCTTTAAGAAGCGCAACAAAATAATAAGTGACATCTAGTTGGTTTTTTATTCTTCAGTTATCACAATGATGTACGGTCCAACAAATATCAAGTTCAAATGAATGTTGTGGCAGAATTAACAGTACTGCTAACTTCGTATCTCGGAGATCCCGATTTAGAATTCCGGCCAGGTAAAAGCGCAAAACAGGTAAAGTTGTTCCTGTACACAATACGAAGGCATATGGGGAGCAGAAGTAGGGCTCCACTCATTCTTAAATTCGACACTAGGTGAAGTTGAGTGTTTAAAACCCTGGCTTCCTTACTCCTAAGGGAGTAATGAGGTGCGTAATGAATACGCAGCTGGGTGGATCTCAGCTGGTCTGTACGCATTGGTACAGAGAAAAATCACTTGCCGATGCCGGAATTCGAAGCCCGGAACGTTCAGCCCATGGCCTAATTACTAGACCGATTACGTTAAAATTTCCGTTTTGACAAGATTTTATTTATTTTATCGTGTAAATAAAGCCAACTTGATGAACAATTTTTCTTGGTATGTTTATTTCTTTTCTCTACATGTTTCGGGCGACTATGTGCGCATCATCGGGAGAAATAACTGTATCTATGCGACGCTTGGTATTTGTGGATGGCTGTCTGATATGCAGGGTGCACCATGCCTACCAGACAGTCATCCGTACAGTGTGACAAGTACCAAGCGTCGCATACAAACAGCTATTTCTCCTGATAATGGGCACATAGTCGCCCGAAACATGTAGAGAAAAGAAATAAACGTACGAAAAAAAATTGTGCACCAAGTTGGCTTTATTTACGCGATTACACAGGAATGCACGGTCAACGAAACATAATATTTGTTTTCTTGGTTCCCTGCAGGGAAGTGCACAGATGGCCCTTTCAAGCAAACCATGGCCTTTCCTGCGTTATTCATATACATCCAGCGGTGCATTTAAAAATTCTCAGATAAATAACCAAAGATCAATCAACCTTCAATCAACTAATCACGATAGTTTCCAGTTGCCGCTCAACAGAACAGTACAACAGCCATTAAAACTGCTTGTTGAAATAACTTCCTTGAACTTAAAGTTCGATAGTAGCAAGGACGCTGCATGTTCTAACCCTATCGATCGCCCTGTTCACATTATCTTATGCCCCCAATTCAAGTTGCTCTTTCTCATCGTCAATTTTGTACGTGGAGGCACTGCTTTCCATACTTCTGGGCTGTATGGTTTTCAGAAAATTCCGTGTAACATAATCCTCTTTTATAAGCCAGCAGTAGCTCAGCTATTCAAGATATTCCCATTCTTTTTCTTAACCTTTTGGCGCCGGAATTATTTTTTTAATTTTAGCACACCTGTATATAAAATGTGAATAATAAAGGAACCAAATACGTTAGAATTATGAAACAAACTGCATTTTGAAGAGGAAAAAACGGAGAATATATATCATGTTTAAAATATTCAGTACCTATATTTGTTGAATAAATATATAAAATGCAACTTTAGAGGTTA
>Ga0136643_10013260_pt1 | contig 12328 bp, 5 predicted proteins | sample TergutLab28metaG_FD_96883 | JGI IMG/M metagenome (GOLD analysis project Ga0136643, IMG submission 96883) | Labiotermes labralis P1 segment gut microbial communities from Petit-Saut dam, French Guiana - Lab288 P1 (version 3) (version 3) | ecosystem: Host-associated > Arthropoda: Insects >...
AAAAAAAAAAAAACAAAAAATTTTATTTTTTTTTTTTTTTTTTTTTCCCTTTAGAGAAAAAGGGTGTTTCCCCCCCCCCCCAGAGCCTTTTGGAGTTGGTTGTCCCCCCCCCCCCCCCCCGGTCGTATTTTCCTACTGATTGCGTTTTAATGTTATTTGATATAAATCTGCCTTCTTTCGTCCATTAGTAATAGCAGTCTGGTGTTCTAATTTGGCAGTACACTTATATTCTGGTGTTTAATGAATATACGTGCAACACATTTCTTATAGGACTATCTTCTTTTTTACTTCGTCCATTTTTATGCTAACTTTAATCTTTCTCAAAAATTCATTTCAGCAGTTCGTACTTAATAATATCTTGGTGACTGCATCCAAGTTTCATGTCTGTATAGAAATGTTGGTGTGACCATACTCTCTGCAACTCCCATTCTGTGTATTTCCATGTTTTACCTTCCAGAGTTCAAAGTTACAGTTTATCTATTTCTGATTGCAGCTCACCCTTGCTGTAAGGCACAGGCGTTGTATGAACCAAAGTGACACGTACTTCTTTGATTTCAGTTCCATGCGAATTATCAATTCTTCAGAAGGAACATTTCAATCGATGGTATTCACTCAAGTCCTACTATGTATCCATTACTCTAACCGATATACCTGTAATGGTAAGTGGCCTACAAAATATTAAATAACACTGCATTTAACCATGCGCAAAGCATAAGAATAAAATTCAGTTCCTGCCTCAAAGTAAGCGATGACAGTCTCCAATACAAAGGTAATTCGGCTGATACCGTTCAAGGAAATAATCACTGTGTGTTGTAAGAAAAGGACAAAAATAATAGATGTGCTGTAAGGAGAATTCAGAATTTTGGAACGCCCAAGACGTTGCTACGTGCAATAACCACAGTGCTTTAACGGGTTAAAAATCGATCAAATTTATACAATTATTTTACTCCACAATGAAATACTTATTAGTAGAAGTAAACTCAGACCAATTAAATTTTCTCTACTAGCTATCAGAGTTCGTTTCAGTGAACTTTACAAGTAACAGTAATTTTCAAGTGTTCTCTTGAAAGCATATTCTCTCTGTAAAGGCCACATGCTGCTACAGTTATTGTAATGATCAAATAAAATAAGATAAGAGGGGCGGGGCGTGCAGTGCATCTGGGAAAAAAGAGAAATACAAAATTTCAGCCGGAGAACCCACAAGGAAAAGATCGTTTGGAATTTTTTTTTGCGTAATAACAGAGAAATACGAGTTCGGAGATGTGGCCTTGGGATAAGGTTCAGTGGTGGCAGCGTTTGGTTTTACTGATGGGCGTGAAATTTCTTGACTACACAATGGACCATCAGCTTGCGGTAAGAACTACCCATTTACCAAGAATACACTCTTGCATTTACAGGTGCTGGGATGTTTACTCTTCACAGTGCTCGTGTACTTCATAAGCGCACAGCCACCTGATATGGGCCGGTTCAACATGTTCTTCGTAATAAGCCTGTTGATTGTTTACGTGGCAATGAGCTTCGGACTGATGATTGGTGCCATTTTCGATGTGGTGGTGAGTTCAAGACAAACTGTGCTTGTGCCTTAGCACCACAATGTTACGATGCAGGGGTGCACAATTCTGGGCGACTAAATTTTGTACGGTGACACCTAATACTTGTGGGCTTTCAGTATGGAACTTAATTCATTTTACCCTAGTTGCCCAAAAACTGAGCTTTCTCCTAGATTTTTGGAAAATACGTGCACCCTTGCATGATGTATATGAGAGGGTAAAGATAAAACGCGCATTCATTTCACACCCTCACAACAGATTCAGTGAAATTCCGTTCTAATCTGCGCTTCAGTCTTCAAAAATGGTTTCCATCAGATATCCGGACTAAGCTTTTAAGTGTTCCAGAATTTATACTATCAGGCAAGCATGATTTGGTGCATAACAGTTCTGCCTGGTTTCTGTTAATGTTATGATAGCCAGGGGTTAGTAAAACAAAACAGGTAATGGAGGTATAACATGACACTGTGGCGCATTAGCGTAACCATTGTAACAGTGTAAACACAATAATGCATTAAAACAAAATAATATTCGTTGGCCCATGGCATTCTTTACAGGTATAATTTGGATAAACAGAACGTAATGACAGATAAGTTGCTGCGTAGTCCTTCACTTCTTGTGTTGCCGAAAAACATTTTATGATAGTCGATTTTCGAAATTTTGCAAAAGCGCCTAAAATGTGCTGCAATCAAGAGAGTTTACTTTGAAGAAAATACAACAAGCTGCTTCTAATGTCACGTGTATCTGTTCTTGCAGGATTGCTCCAGGATTTTTGTTACTTGTCTACGTGCACATATCCAGGCTAATGCATTTCCGTGTATCATACGCCACTCCCTTGCTTGATTTGATTACTCATATATAGTCTAATAGTTCAACAGCAGGACTATCCATTATGAACTTGCTCAATATACAATTTCCTCCAGCCTCTATTACTAACTCTGTCTTCAGCCCCAATAATCTAAGCATTTTGTCTTCAAACATTCAAAATTTCCGTTCGTTTGCTAACATGCCAGATCAAGCTTCATTAGTTGCATGCATCATTTAACATACAGGGTTATTCAAAATGATTGTCGGAGTTTTAACAACTTGTCATACACAATACACTTGAGATAGGAGTATATGTTTTTTTTTTTATTTAATAGAACAACACTCCAAGTTTTTGTTACATACCTTACAGGTGCTCTATATGTGCACCTTTTGTGATTCTACAAACAACAACACGATAATCGAGTTCGTTCCAAACTGTTTGTAGCATGTAAGCGGTGATGGTTTCAGTGGCGGCTCTGATTCATACCTTCAGTTCCGGGATACACACACACCCTGTCTCTTTAAACTGTGCATACCACATTTGAATGGAATTGTGAGATGGTGGTTGTTTCCCGAATTTGGTGCGGAATTGCCGCTGGACAGTTGTACCCCGACAATCATTTTGAATAACCCTGTATATCCAGATAACTGTAAAACTTATTAATCTCACATTTTTTTAAAATTTCAGAATGGGACATTTGTTGGTCCAACTATGTCAGTTCCCGTAATGATGTTCGCTGGGTTCGGAGTAACTCTTCGCGACATGCCCAATTACCTGAAGTGGGGTACATACATTAGCTATCTTCGATATGGTCTGGAAGGCTACGTCAGTGCAATTTACGGATATGGAAGAGAAGTCTTGGAATGCATCGAACTATACTGCCACTACAGGTTCCCAGAAAAGTTCCTGCACGAAATTGCCATGACAGGGGATCAATTCTGGAATGATGTCATCGCACTGTCAGTCATCCTTCTGATCTTGAGGGTGACAACTTACTTCCTGCTGAGATGGAAGCTACATGCAATGCGATGATATGGATAAGATATTTCCCTCATCGCGGCTTTTAGGCAAGAATTTGTTGCTCACATGTAAAGTTTAATTTTGGGGTCCACGGGTACGCCAAAGTGACTGTGGTTCCATGCTGAAAGTATGACTGTCCGAGTTATGTATGAAATAAAGCGAAGAAAAAATCTAGAATACATGTTACTCTTCTTACAAAAGTTAAGCAACATTAGGCCTGCCAGTAATGGGGCGTTTAAATTTTAACAACGAATGCCTTCATTGTCTCCAACATTACAACAAAATAAAGTAAATATTTACTTAAACTGGAAAAACGATGAGAAATTTAAAGAGATGCTTGAAGATGCAGCTTTCTAATTACAAACAATTTAGTTTAAACACCAACTTCTGGCCAGAGTTTCAAAATGCAAACGATATACAACAATATACACCTAAAATTTATCTGACAACCATGTCACAAATATCTGATTAATATTTTATGTAACTATGATGAATCACACCACAGCGGGGAATAATATGCAAGAATGGTCACAAGTGGTGATGCAGCCACAATTGGAATAAAGCTGTTGTCCGCTGTTTGAACTGAGGACAACCCAAACCAACTTCTGGCCAGAGTTTCGAAATGCAGACGATATAAACCTAAAATTTATCTGACAACCATGTCACAAATATCTGATTAATATTTTATGTAACTATGATGAATCACACCACAGCAGGGAATAATATGCAAGAATGGTCACAAGTAGTGATGCAGCTGCAATTGGAATAAAGCTGTTGTCCGCTGTTTGAACTGAGGACAACCCAAACCTCAGTTAGGATAACCAGATTAGGTAAAATAATGTGTTACAAATGTGTGTATGGGCTTTGCCTGAATGAAGCTACCAATGGAGCTCATCCCATGATTGTCCACATCTTTGGATAAGGAAGAATGTTGTCACTGGTTTGGGGAGAAGTGTCTGTAAGAGAGTATTGAGTATTGACAATTGTGTTCTTCAATCTGGAAATGAATGGTGGCCGAAAGTGGAGATGAAGACAATTAACGAAGTGTATTGTGCCAATCAGATGATTCCATCAGTCTTCACATGACATTAATTTATAATCTATACAAAGGGACTTGTAGGATTTATGAATGTGAAACTCGTGATTATCAAGCAATGCAAATACGACTTGTATGAATTAACAGGAGTAAATTTTGTAAGACGTTCGTTATATGAACGTTGTAACAACATTTTGTATAAGATAAATACTGTTACTTTTATACAGGGTCGCTGTGTGATGGAGTTATTTATTATGTAATATGCTACTATAAAAAAATATTGGAAGATGTAGATGCAAGTATGTATAAACAGAATCACATATTACATATCATCAGTACAACTGTATTTGAAGAGGTATTGAATATAATTTATTCACCCTTAATACCAATGCTGTCACAAGCAATATCAACAACAAAGGTGCTCAATTATGCAATTAGTTTAAGTGTTTTTCCATGTAAGATAATTCCACTGTCTTCTGTATTCTTGCAGTGTTCTATATTCCTATAAAACATGCTAAGACACCTGGGAAGGGAGAAATTCCACCCATTTGACCGCTTGTCTGTAATTAACATTCCCTAACAATATTCATCCTGTTTTCCTTATCTATAGTATCAGCCTTCAGCACTTTTATCTCACCTATTTATGATTTTATTTTATTTTATTTTATTTTACTACATCACTCATCTGTTATTGGTGTGGCCGGGCGAACGTAGTCGGTATAGCGACTCGCTACGGGCTGGACGGTCTGGGGATCCGAGTCCCGGTGAGGCGAGATATCACACACTGCTCCAGATCTGCCTTGGGGCCAACCCAGCCTCCTGTACAATGAGTACCGTCTCTTACGCGGGGATAAAGCGGCTGGGGCGTAGAGTCAACCTACCCAATCTAGCTCCGAGGTTAAATAAAGAGTAGAATTTTACCTCTATTCCTCTTTTGGGCCTACATTGCCTGTTATAAAGCGAAATTTACCCTTACCGTAATCCTCTGTCATGGTGTACGATTAGTGAAAATCGTATTCCTGTTATAGCTTTATATTCCTTAATGATTTCACTTTTCCATTGTCCTGATGTTTCTGCTTCCTTAACTCCCTGTTCACCTAAGATAAATTGTTTACTTGCTGAAAAGTACCCATTCCACTTCACACAGCAAACATGACATGAACGAAGTGATGAAACTGAACACACACTGCCTTAAAACACATAAGAAATAACTTTCAAAAATAACCGTACAAAAATGTCAAGTCGCAGCTTCCATCAACCAAATGTCCTATTAACCAAGAATGATCTTCTCCCTGCTTCACTTTATTTTACTCCACAATTTTAAATAATAAACATGGCACTGATATGAAAATCAGCAGTGGCTCATCACTACAGACCAGACAGCTGATTTCATTGAAGTGTCACTGACAGATTCTAATATTTTACAAACATATTGGCTGCGCTAAGAATTAGACTTTAGTTCAGTATTCTCTGGTCACATTCAAATATCATGCATCAAATAAGTGGAAAAAGAAAAACTTCAAAAATAAAATATAACAGATTTAACTGAATACCTATCATATATTATATCTTTTCGTACCCATAATTTTGTTGGCACTGCACCGAACTATGTGTGGTCAATTAAGTTGCCACTACCAAAATCACAGACACTGAAAACAGTTTCATGCACATCCAACTCACAATCAAACATGTATATGCCATTCTCAGTCCTACTTAAAAGAATCCGACTATTTTGGAAAAAGATGATAAGGACTTTTTGAACTGCTAGTGCTTGCACAATAAGTCACAGTCCTCACACCTGTCCAGTAAAAGCAGAACTTACTAAGACAAACTGTTTGACAGACTACATGTCAAACAGATAAGACCCAAGGAACTTGGTGCTCTTGCTTGTCACTGCTTCAATCTTAATTCCATTTCATTGCCAAATCATACTTGTATTGTCTCTTGAAAACTGAAGTTAAATATACTTTATATAACATAAATACTGAATCATCAAAATGTCGTTATACTGTCATAAACCACAAGTTTTATTCATGTCTCCTCCATGAATGTCATAAGGCTCTCTTGTGATTCCCTGTGAAGACCTGTTTCAGTCTATAAAAAGAAGGGACCCTGGAACTCCTCAGTGCCATTATTAGTGTACATTTACCCTACTCCAAATCTAGATATGACATTTCTCAAGAATTGTATTTAACTACTGTCACATTTGAAGGAACAACATTTTTCCTTCTTTGTATGTAATAACAATAGTAATAGTAATAATAATTTGTGATGGAATTTACATTTAGAAGCTGAAGTAATTGTTGTTACAATTTAAAGTATGGTGTATTTAACTGTGACTGTAGTGAAGTGCAATTTGTATTAAATTGTAATTGTGTTCATAGTACAATTTATTTACTTACTTACTTGTTTGTTTATGTAGGACTGAAACCTCTGGCAAAACAGAAAGACAAGCTTCATTGCCCTTATCACAAAACCTGACCCAATGGACCCCGTTCCCATCCTATGCATATATTCATAAAATTCAGTTATTACCCAACATGGCCTTTTGTCTCCCCGGTGAACTCATTCCATGAACCTGGTGCCCTACCTGTGTAAATGTACCAATTCTAAAACTTATAATCAAAGTGAATGTACACGTTAGTTTCTCCACTGCATATATGATTCCAAATTGAATGTGATCATGTTTGTATCACCAACGTGCATTATACATAACATAATCACAGTAGTTTTGTATCAGTGACATTTATGCACGTATGTATAACTATCATTCCACTAAGGCTCCTTGCTAAAATTTTTGTTAGTGATATGCAAAGGACACAAAAATGCCCCATTTCATTGTGGTAAAAATAACTAGCACCAAAGCTATAAGGCTGTGGTAGTAATTTAAATTTTGCTTCCTGCAGGTACGTATTTGAAGGATACTGTAACAGGCAAAACCCTGGCTTTTTCACCAAACATACTTTCTTAAGTGACCACATTCAGGTAAAGATTTAGTTCTGCTTTAACAAGTACATTCTGCGTCACATACACAACACATTTTGTTTGGTTCATGCCTCACACAGTCATTAAAACCATAATTTACCAGACACTACAGTGTGTGCAGCCTTATTTTAACAGATATGAATACCCCTATCCAACCAGCAGAGTTCAAACTGTAACTAAGACTTCACATTTACACATGAACACATCTCTATGAACATATATATTGGCAAGGCTGCTGGACAAAGGTATAACCACATGGATGAATGTTCATGTTCATACACTTCCCTACGCAGGAACTGTTCCAGAATGTGTACCAAATATCAGAGTCACTTCCACAAACAGCACGCTGGGAACTGCTATCTGTTATCATGCATTTCTGCACACTTCTTGAGAGTAAAGTGCTAACTATTTATAGCAATGAAAAACCTTTTCTTTCAATACCTACAGAGACAAATCGAAGATGTGTTCCATGTTCAGTGCACTCCGGAAGTCCTGCAGTTATCATGCTAGTTTCCACAAATGAAAATAAATTTGATTAACTTCCATGCAATTTCTACATTGCATAAACTGTAAGTTATTTAGGAGTCACACATATTCCAAGATATCATAACACCACATGCATCTATTTCTTTACTAAAATAGGAAAGCAGGGTGGGATGTACGTTTTAATGAATTCATGGCTTCAAAACTCCTAATGTTTCTACATGTGCATAATCTCAGTAATTTTGTGGCTATTCTACAGTTGTTACACAATTTATGCCTCCTAAGGCTTTACCACCCTGAAACTTTAAGTCCATTCCCAACCTTGCTTCACCCTTTCCTGTACATGCCCTATATGGTATACTCTAATTTTGTCACACTGTGGTATAACACGTCAACTCCACATTTGCATCATCTACCATTTCCATTTCTAAGATTACAAGTAAATAGTACCTCTGGTCAAAAGAATGACAGTTCAAATATTTTCAGAGTCAACACCTTTCATTCTACAATTCACATGTTCACAAATTTTTATACATATCCAGGAATGGTGTAAATAGTGAATCAAACATGGAAAAATGAGCGTGCTATTTTGTGTAGATCAAAGTTTTTCACAAGTTACAGGCAGTAGCAGGTATATCACTGGAGAAAGTTTACCAATGCTTGCAAGTACCACCAAAACAACAAATGTATTATCGGGTGTGAAAGGTAATCACATCCATTTTATGTTACAGGTTCTATGGCTGTTTGTGCCATGGAGGACTCAACCACAACAGAATCAATAGTCCCATTACAGATACTAAATGTTGTTGCTGGCTAAGAGACCTTCCACAGTGTACTTAGTATTGTATTGACATCTCCCTCTACTCTGACTAACTGACTTTAGACCACACAGTGTACAGATGTTGATATCATATCCTGTGCCTGGTATTATTTGAACTTAACAAGAAAGCAAAATACGTCATGCTGCCTAGCTTCTAGAAGTTACTTCATCAGTTTCAGTGCATGAAATTTTACATGTTATTTGAAAGTTATTATCCTTAACCTGAAACCTGAATTTCATCTAAACAAACTGCAAAATTTGGATCCTCACTCACAGAAACATGCCATATAATGTTAAAAGATCACATAACATTAAGGTCTTTTTAGGATGAGACTAGCATTATAATTAATAGCCACCAACACGATACAAACCTCAAACACCACCAAGTTCAAATGATTAATGCTGTTTATGACAAGTGCTTTTCATGTGAGATACATATGGAAATGCTGAATGCTGAATGACTTTGTTAACTCACATGATATACTATGCCTAACTCCTATACACATGAGTCACAATAAACTCACATTTAAATACATACATACATACATTACATGGATCCAAACATGTGTCACAAACACAACAGGATGTGGTGTAAGTCATGAATATACAAAATGTATGGAACTGACAGTGCAAAATACTATGAACATATTATAAAACAGTATTATGGATCATCTTTACACATAAAAAACTCATCTACATAGTAAAAGACATGAGCATTTAAGTAATTTCTTTATGCTCCTTTAACTTTTAGCTTTTCATTCTTAGGATTGTCAGACTACATAGCAAACTGTTGAAAATTCTGATGCCATCACAGAATGTACTTTTCAGTAAACACCATTGGTTGGCATCTCATATATTAATATAGTGCTTATTCCTTGGATTAATACTGCATGTAGATGAATTTGTTTGGGAATTTGCTTGTCTATTGACAAAAAGGAGGTTCTTTAATAAAAATACATATTGGCTTGAAAAAGCTAAAACCTCTGATTTTTTAAACAGACTTCTATATGAAGTTCTGGATCCTTCACCAGCCATAATGCTGCTAATTTTCATTTATAAAGGGAATACCCCCCAATAGTGGAAGAATTACCCCAACTATTAATCCATATTTTATAATAGAATTAAAATATACAAAATAAATTCTTTTGAGAGTGGTAAAGTTGCTGTTATGAAACATCAACCTAAATGCATAACATGCTCCACTTAACTTTGGAATCATTTCCTCAGTAGGGTTCCTCCAGTTTAGGTGGTTATCAATCAGTGAACCAAGAAAGTTTGTACCTAACGTCTCTTCTACAGGCGTTCTTCATAACTAATAAGCAATGCAGAATGTAGTGAATGATTCATTATAAATTTAATTACATTTGTTTTATATCTACATTAGGACTAATTCTTTAGTCGCAAACCATTTACTGATAAATAAGAGAAATTAATTTGACACTTTACAGAAAACTCCAAAATGTATGCCTCAAATTAGGGGACAAGTGCCATCAGCAAATAATATCGATTCTGACAGAATTTTTTCTCAGGAGAAGGCGATTTGTATACATTATGAACAATAAAGACAATAGAATAAACCTTGGGAACACTGCATTTCAATGTACCACAGTGAGGCACAAAATGTTGAGTTGCATTATGTGACTTTATTTCAAATCTCTGTCTTTCGTTAGTTAAACAGGATCTGAACCAATCTTCAGATACTCCTCGAATGTCACAGAAATGTCGTTTAGCCAAAAAATTTTATGATTTATGCAGCAAAACCTACACCAAATCACAGAAAATTCCTCCATTTCTAATGCTGATAAACACACAGTAAAATAAGCAGGAAATTACACTGCATTATTAGCGACTGTGGCCTTTTACTTACATCACACCACATACATTCACAGTAATGCATGAACTGCAGAAGCACTCATATCACAGGATCAATCCCACTGTGTCTGTGCGGTTTCCAGTACAATTTCACAGCTGAAATAGGAGTAATTAGATGTCTGTAGCATAAAGACATAACACACTGTGAAGAAATTTTAAGAAACAACAGAATATACAGGATGTCCTAGTAGTTAAGGCCACTACTTCGGGATTTAATTCCAGAGTTGATTCTGAATCAAAAACGTCATATACACATGGGTCCGAGTGACAACGGTTCAGAAGTTATGAGTTTTTAAAACACAGTAAATAAATTAGAAATGAAAGAGGAGCATTGTGCATTTATTGAGATATGTTGTTAAATGTACAGTTACAGATTCGCCGTTCAACACTCACACAAGTTGATCGAAGTGTCCTCCAACTGCTTGCATACATTTTTTGTCTCGTCTGACCAGAGAACTTGTAAATTTACGAAGCACTGCAGCGTTGTTTAGGCTGCTTGCAGCGATGAGAATTCGCTGGAGTAGTTGCATACACCACAGCTTTCGAGTAACCTCACATGTGGTAATCTAATGGGTTCAGATCCGGTGACTTTGGTGGCCAATTCTGTGCACCGCCACGACCAATCCATCAGTTTGGGAATCTATGATTCAGATATTGCCTGACGACTTGACTGAAATGACGCAGCGGTCCGCCATGCTGTTAGCACATCTGACGTCGTGTTTGTATAGGAATGTTCTCTAAGCGTGATGGCAGTTCGTTTGTAATTCTTGGCGTAAATATTACCTGTCAGACGTTACTGTAAAATGTACGGACCAACGAGTTGGTCACCAATGACACCACACGTTTCCGGCAACAGTTCCATGTGGATTATCACGATCCCATAAATGGGAGTTTCTGTTATTGTTGACTGCATCGTGGGTAAAATGAGCCGCTACACTTCAACTGTTCCAATATCAGCAACCGCTGCAAATGGAACCATGTGTACGTTTACAGTATTACATTTCTCACGCAGAACTAGCTCTGGAAATACACCCTGAAGTACTGACCTCAACTCTGAAAGTCTGGCGAACATTACACCCAGAAGAATATATCCGTACTGTAATGGTGTGCGGCGGTCGTCCCAACCACCGACACCATTACCTAGAAAGAGTATTCGCTGCCACCATTTTGGAAACTACTATGACGTATTTCACTAAATAATATATTCTACGACACTACAACATATTACATAAATATATAACACTAAAGAAACCACAATAACCAAATCAAAATCTAAGGCACGGAATAGGGTACTTCCCCACCACAAAGATTACAATTTCCTATAAAGGAATTTCCATAAGGAAAGTCTGATCACCTCAAAAAAACAACCCCCAAATACAATCCATAGCATTTCTATGCTTCAGTTTGGTACAAAACAGCCTAACCACGCTTACCTGATACAATGATGAGCAACAAAGGCCACATTTTATAAAATTTGTTCCTTCTCTGCTTCCACGTCTGCAGTTACCGAAGTTTCAACCAAGACTCTCTCTCGTCGCTTCTCAAAACCACACCACACTTCTAAGCCAGAGTCAGCATTTCCTGCATTCACCTAGCATCAGTTTTCTGCAACTTCAACTATTCGCTGTTGCTATGTGAATTATAGGTGATCTGGACTTCCTGTTTGTTCAACTGGGAGATGCACCCAGCCGTCCCTATAATACTGCCAACATACATGAAATATATAAAATGAAATGATATAAAATAAAATTAAGTGT
>Ga0136643_10013262_pt1 | contig 12327 bp, 7 predicted proteins | sample TergutLab28metaG_FD_96883 | JGI IMG/M metagenome (GOLD analysis project Ga0136643, IMG submission 96883) | Labiotermes labralis P1 segment gut microbial communities from Petit-Saut dam, French Guiana - Lab288 P1 (version 3) (version 3) | ecosystem: Host-associated > Arthropoda: Insects >...
TAGTGCAGGACACTCGTGATGACATTACTGACCCCCCTGCAGTGTTTCACAACTAAGGGTCTAGTTACAGAACCCCGAAATACCACGACGAGAATGGCCTGCTGATACCCGGCAGGGGGAACGATCCTCGGCTTTTTCATCCCACTTTGCTTTCTAATAACTACGAGCAGTTTCCATCACTTCTTTTAAGATTACTTCCTCGTGCCATTTTCCGATTTCAAAAACGGCCGATCTCCCTGCGAAGCTCCACCATATTTTGTAGGCATTTCTTGTTTACCAAGCAATGTTGCATTTCCAGCCCGTCACAATCTCCTTACAACACATGGACTGGATGACAGATAGCAACAGCCATAAGCTAGCCTGGATAAGACGTTGATTTGCCACATAACTGATGACCCAACAAATAAACATAAACGCAACACAACGTTATGCGGCAAGGACATAAGGAAGTGTTTATTAAGACGCATGAATACATAAAGTAACTTACAAATTAGCATAGTCTAAGACTTCGGTACACACATTTCCTGAAAATATACGCAAAAAAAAGGGTGAAGCAAATTCCTGTAGAGGCTTGGACAGGCTCTGAGGGTTCCAGGAGGTTTAGGCACACAGATTTAGGCACACAGATTTAGGCACACAGATTTCGTGACAAACGATACACGAAAATGGTTAAGGTTATAACTCCTACGTACCGGCCGAATTTACCTGCCAGGAAATACCCACCTCAAAATTCCAAGAGTTAGAACGGCGGTATGAAGCAAATTCCACACTAAGGACCCACAAATATCAGACGCCACAGTACAATTTTATGTCGTCCGGGCGATCTGACGCCCGAGATTGGTGCATCCCTGGTATTAGCAACTTCATAAGATTTATGTGTCACTTACTGAATTCATTTATGTTATGTTAACCAACAAAATTAACACTTTTTAAATTAATGCTTTAATTTAAACTTCCTGTCCTCTACATGTTTCGAACAACATGTGTTCATCATCAGGAAGACCATTTGTACCGAGCACATCCTCCCAACTGCTAGCCTGCTCACACAAACGCATAAAAACATATAATTAAAACTGCATGTACAAATAGTCTTCCTGATGATGAACACATGATGTTCGACACCCGTATAAGACATGAAGAACTGGATTAAAAATTTTAAAAAGTGTACAGTTTTTTGGTTTACATTATATAACTGTATCACAATGCACGGTAGAAAAAAACATAAAGTTAATTAATTCAGTCATTCTGCAAAAAATGTTCATGGAGGAAAATAGTGAGATGAAATATCATCCAATATCTTGCTCAATTGTGAAGTTATAAGTTCACATCATTCAGCAAAGAAAGAAAGAAAGAAAGAAAGAAAGAAAAAACACACACCCACACAAAAGCGCGCGCGCGCACACACGCACGCACACGCACACACACACACCACAAATGTACAGGATGTCATCTAGTGGAATCACAAAAGGAAGAAGATAGCGATCAACGATGATTCCTTTTGCATTACCTCTTGTATTCTAGAAATAATACGGTTCGGCATGAAACACTTATCGACGAAACATACATGTATGTATGTACGTATCGAAAATCTGAAGTGTGCGCGAAGCTTCATCGTTGCGTGGGTTTTCAATTTCACGGTTGTGCGTTTCAAGATGGGCTCATGGAAATCCTCGAGAACCGAATGAGTCTTCTTCCTCCTTCCTATGCCATCTCGTGGGTTCTGGGACGTACTATGCATATTATGAAACAGACCCTATGACCGAAAACTATGACCCGCGCAAGCTCAGCAGACCAAGACATGTATTTTTGCAAGATATCTGAAACGAGTCCAAAACAACGGTATACAACAAAAGTTCTTCCCCCAAAAGTAGGACTCATCATGTTGATGAGCAGGCCGACTACTATGAAGTATGAGATACTGAACATCTTGTTTGGACGTTCAAATCAACCACCTGCCCCACCACTGATGCCTGACATCACTAGATAGCTACACGCTGACCAGATACGTCTCGCCCAAGGAACCTTCGGGGAATGTGACGTCAGGGCTGTGTGGTACAGCGAAAATGACTCATCTACCACGTATTTACTACCTTGCTACTCTGATACAAGAAGTAAGGATTAACAGGTATCAGTTCCATACCAGTAACAGGGAAATTATCAGTAACAGTCTATCAGTAAAATTCCAAATATCAGTAACATTTCAATTATTAGTAACATTCCAATTATTAGTAACAGTCCACATATCAGTAACAGTCCAACTATCAGTAACAGTTAAATTATCAGTAACAGTCCAACTATCAGCAACAGTGGACTTATCAGTAAATTTCCAAGCAAATCTGCACTCAAAACCATTTCCCTAGTCAAGAAAGAAATGTTACAAAATTCACTACGGCCTACAGAACAAGACGGCGTTTCACTACGTACAGTACAATGAACCACAATTCAATACGCGCTTTTAGCAGCAAAATCCTAACCGTAAATACTCGTCGGGCGTATTCTCAGCGTCCTCTGATTCGTGTAGGGTCACACAATGTGCCAGTTCCATTCAAATAATAAGAGTATATAATTAATTACTTAATTCACAGTAATTATGACCATATATTCACCGACCGTCACGACTTCGCAGACTTACACCTACAGCCAGAAAAATGCACCAGTTTCCTGGCGCCGTGCCGCGCATAATTTCATTACTTCTTTCTATTATAAAACTTCTTTGTTTGTTGAGGATAAAGGTGAGGTGCCTGCGGCACACAACTGCCAGTGGTAAAAACGAGGAAGCTTGCGCGAATAGGACTCAGGAAATCCAGCCGATATATAACTGAGTGACAGGCGGAGGTGGAGGGTGGAGGGTGAGGGTGGGGATGAAATGCGGCAGCCCGTAAAATTAAAGTAAAATCTGACAACAGAAGCACTTGGCGAAGTTTCAGTGTGATTATAATAACGGACGCTCAACCGAAGCCAATATGAAACACGTATAAGACGGAGGCATACATATTTGATTGGAGACGACATCACGTACAGTCTGACCGCACACTCCTGGTGTCCTGACTTGAGAGGATGTCGATCGTACAGCCAAATATGTCGGCCGACAATTTAAAAAGAAGATAAGTTGACAGTGGCACCGAGTGCCTAGTTTGTGTGTATGTATGTATGTATGTATGTATGTATGTATGTATGTGTGTGTGTATGTATGTGTATGTATTTATGTATATATGTGTGTATGTATGTATGTATGTACGTACGTGTATATGTATGTATGTACGTTTGTATGTATGTATGTACGTGTATGTATGTATGTGTATGTATGTATGTACTTACGTACATATGTATGTATGCATGTATTATGTATGTATGTGTGTGTATGTGTGTGTGTATGTATGTATGTATGTGTATGTATGCATGTATGTATGTGTACGTATGTATGTATGTATGTGTATGTATGTATGTGTGTATGTATGTATGTACTTACGTACATATGTATGTATGTATGTATGTGTATATGTATGTGTGTATGTATTATGTGTGTGTGTATGTATGTATGTATGCATGTATGTGTGTATGTCTGTGTGTATGTATGTGTGTATGTATGCGTGTGTGTATGTGTGTATGTATGTATGCGTGTGGGTGTATGCGTGTATATATATATATATATATATACTGTATGTACACACACACACACATCACTACAGTGCTCTCTCTCGTTTCGTACTTTCTGAATGAAAAGTCATGTTACAAACAAAAACATTTAAACCTAACATGGCAAACGTAAGTGCAAACTAGCGAAAATATCATAATGTGCAGCTTCATAATCTGTACAGCTAACCAAATGTTATTAGCGTCAACGAAACGAGATGGATAGATGGGGTGGGCGTATAACACAGGCAGCAAATGCACGGTCGATAATCCCGAAGAGAAGCCACGACCTGGAAAATTTCGCGAGTGGATACGATGGCAATGTTAAACAGGCCTTAAGGAAATAAGGGGTAAGGATGATGATTGGATTCGTATGACTGACGACGGGCACCAGTGACCGCTTTTCGGAACACGGTAAAAAGAATCGTCGTGTTCCACGAAAGGTACAGAATTCCTAAGTATGCAAACGTCTCTACTCCATTACGTCAGTACGTCACCGCAGGTGCAGTGAAAGAGAGCACGTTTCTAATAACTTCTCACCCAACGCGAATCTGAAAGCCCCTGCACAAGCTGCAGCCCAATTAACATCAGACTACGGCGGGATCACCGTCCGACAGATACGCAGGATTAACGGTCAGAAATATAAAAAACGGGCGGACTGCGAGTGTAGCTGTCCCAGCAGCAAGCCCTTTCCACACCTCTAATGGACCTATACGCCCCGAAGTGCTGCACTTATTTGTATTGGGAACTTACCTGATCGCTGTCATGTCCTTGCCAGCTGTCATTGCTCTGAAACAGAGAAGGGAAAAAAATCATCAGGGTGACATCCCACATAAAGTTACAATTTGATATGTGTTAGACCGTGCATCATTGTGATAACTGAAGAATAAGAACCAACTAGATGCTACTTATTATTTTATTGTATTGTGTGAATTGGATTCACCTGGCTCTAGATATTTACCACTGACAGGCTTTTGTGAATACGGTAATGAACCCTCGGATTTAATACAGTGGGGAGAATATCTCCATTATCTGGGAGGCTATTCACTAGGGAAGAAGAACGCGGCTCCATGAAGTTAGTTAGTTATTCAAATTGCTGGTGTGCAAGATATGCTTTAAGTGCCACACACGTGACATGTGTAAGTTATGTTCATCAGTGAAACATAACTGACGTAACTGCTTCATCTGCATTTAACAAGTTACAGACTCATTCCGCATTCTATCCCGAAATCAAAGCTGTCGTGACGTTTCACCCATCGTTATGAAATTAGAGACCCACAGCTAGGGCACACAGCCGTAACAAAAAACACATTTCAGAGCCTTCATGTTACTTTCAACAGTAATGATATCTGAATTTCAGACAACTGGAAACAACATTTAGGGACTCATAATTTTACACTGGATAATTTTCATCTGCGTACGTCCTATTACGACCCTTGATACAAACATCATTAGCAAAGCTTCGCCTGAATGCAAACGCACGACCGTTAAAAAAAAGACTGAAATGGGGAACTGCACTGAGAAAGTAGTTTGACTGCCATTTTAGAGACGAGCCGTCTGCTCATTAATGGGAGATTACGAGAAATAGCTTCGTTATCACACAGCGGGGGAGCCTGAAAACGGTGGCGGCAGGTGGCTGTGTTACGCAATGAGTCAGGCGTCCAGGACGGACAAGGGATCTACGCAAGTGGCGCAATAACGATATTTTGAAGTAAAAATTTTATTCTGACAGTACAAATAATGGAATAAATTACCGGCAGCAAGACACAGTAGTAAGAGGTACAGGTACAGGTACTCCCTGTGCACGAGACAAATGTATATAGAGAAATCAGGGTTTGTCTCCATGCATCGTTAATCTCAGCACCAGCCGCTGCGTACATCCGGCCTAAGCCCTGACGAAGAATAGTCCGGCTCTCTTGAACGGTACAAACAAGCGTGCTCGCAGCGTCATAAATTGAAACCCCGGTATTTCAGGATACTATCCTACCATTCAACTTTAAAGACTAACTACAAACACGTAAATTTTGGGGCAACCGTATCTCAGCCGATATTTTAAACAGGTACCTACAGTCACAATACAAACAGGTACCTACAGTCACAATACAAATCGGTACCTACAGTCACAGTACAAACAGGTACCTACAGTCACAATACAAACAGGTACCTACAGTCACAATACAAACAGGTACCTACAGTCACAATACAAATCGGTACCTACAGTCACAATACAAACAGGTACCTACAGTCACAATACAAACAGGTACCTACAGTCACAATACAAATCTACACGCATTGATGTCGCATTTTCTGCAACTTAAAAAAAGCGCAATTCACATAAACGACCGTCGATCATTGTTGCCATTTATCCGAAAAAAAAACACACGATATGTGTTAACGTGCACCAGTTCCTAAGATACTGTAAGAATAATTCGGTTGGAATTTGGGTAAAACACTCATATGTTGGTGACAAGCCAAATTTTCAACACTGCTATTACCAAAGCTCACCACTGGACACGACCCTCTGTCAGTTCTTTGTCTCGTTCCTCACAACCGATCCTCTGGCATCCATCCGAATGTCATACCACCAACTAACCGTCCTTCCATCTTGTCTTATTCCAAGAAGCTTTACCATAAAATTACATTTAATTTTCAAGATTTTCTAAATCTAGATAGGCCTACATACCCAGCCTGCTGTAAGTACGGCAGAAATCCACCTATCGGGAATAACTGGGACGGCGAACCATTCGGATATGCAGAAAATCCGGCTAATTGGATTTTTCTTTGAAAATAGGCTACATTGGTAGTTTGAATTGGGGAAAAAATTCCACAAACGGCTGGTTTGGGCTACATATTTATTTGCGTACAAATAAAACATTAATGAATAATTCCTTACATATACTTGACAACTGGAGGGGGGGGGGAATGCCATAAAAAGTGTAGTGTAATTAAAGTAAGAAAATGTTTACCCGAAAGGCCAGGCCCTTCCGGTTAGCCGGCCTACGGATTAGTGGAGTTCAACTGTAATCAGTTAAGAAAAGAGATTTTCCAAGAAGCTCTTGTGAGAAACATGGGTAGCGCACCGTATCTTGCACAAATTTGTCAAGGCAATGTTACTTTAAAGTAACGAAAAGAGATACGATCGGATGCTAAATATGAATTTAATAAAGAAAGAGCAGTTTCAACTGCAACAATGACCAACGCAATGCAGCGAACAGAAGCACACTATAAGGGAAATTAATGTGCTGTCACGCGTCACACGTTGTCAAAATATTTAAAACCTGTCGCCTAGAGCGCGGCTTATTGAAATGCATTTATACCATAAATGTTATTTCCTCGCAGTCAAAAGGGAAGCAACCCCATAAGTAACTTACTTTTTTTTTTTTACGTTTTGCTGACCATGCATCTCAGTATATTTATCTCAGTATTTAATCAACTTGATGCACAAAATTTGTTTCATAATAAGTTTTATTTCATGCCTCTACATGTTTCGAGCACATGCGCTCCAAACATGTAGAGGCATGAAATAAAACTAATTGTGAAGCAAATTTTGTGCATCAAGTTGGTTAAATACTGAGATATAACTTACCATGTTCACAACGGTTCTTAATTTAGTATAAATCTGCATTATGATATGTCGGCCTAACACACGCTTATTATCATAGGGTCGAGAGCACAAAAGCTGAGACAAACATTTGAACATTATGCGTCATGGAAACCGTCTGAAATGCAACTGACGCTCTTTCAGTAACCACTCAGCCTACACAGTAGTGTCTATAACGCTCGAGCGCTTAACCATTATCCTGCTAATGTGGATAATAAGGTGAGCTCCGAATAATGCTAGCAGATGGCAGATGGGATTTAATTCGGTGTTTAAAGGGTTAATGCGAAAAATCCGTAGGGCCTACCAGCGCAATGCATACAACACAATGCACATACACGTTACGGCTAGTCCATTACATAGAAACTTGTTAGTGTTCATAAGGCTCATTCCGCGTTTAAAAAAGTGTGTTACATTTCCACCACACTGTTTAGTTCCAACTGCTGTCATGCACATACCGGTGTTAACATTAAACTACCCCGATGTTCATATTACGACACTCTTTGGCATTAACTGGGAGTGAACTGCCTTCCAATTTTATTAGCAGAATAAAATGCAAAGCACAACCCTGCTACCTTTCTTCGTCAGCACTTTCAATGTACACGACTTTCCGGCAGAAGATAAAACCTGACGTCGCTCTAGCTGAGAGGATGTCTGTTCAGAATTCAAGTCGAAGGCGCTGCAAATGCTGTGTCTACAATTTGTAATGTGTGACAGATTCTATGCAAAAAGCAGTAGCTACCATAATGGTTTGCTTAATATTTCAGTGATTTGATTTAGACCGCTATAATCAGACTTAACGTCATGCGCTACGAAAAAGTTCAACACACACTAAATAGTAATCAATATATTTTCTCATGGCTCGACAAGTCTAGCGAGCCTAGGCATTCTCTATAAGGTTCCTCCATCATACGCAGACACACCACACTCGGTATGACTCCTCTGGACAAGCGATCGGTCCGTCACAGAGACCTCTTCCTGACAACACCCAACATTCACAAGAGACAGACATCCATACACCCGGCGGGATTCGAACCCGCAATCCTAGCCAGCAAGCGGCCGTAGAACCACGCTTTAGAACGCGCGGCCAATGGGATAGGCAAATTAATAATTAGATTGGTTTTAATTAAAATGAGGGCAGTACAGTTCAAGCGAGCCGGGTAGCTCAGTCGGTATAGAGACTGAGCTACGAGCTGGACGGTCCGGGATCGAATCCCGGTGGGGACGAGATTTTCCGCCCGTCCAGACCGGCCCTGGGGCCCACCAAGCCTCCTGTAAAATGGGTACCGGGTCTTTCCCGGGGGTAAAGTGCGGCTGGGGCGTGCTGCTGACCACTCACCCCCCTCTAGTACCGTGGTCATGGAAGAGTAGAGCTATACTTCTACCCACCCTCTGGGCCACACCGGGCCTGTAACGGGATCACTTTACTTTACAGTTCAAGGGAGCTCGTCGCAAACGTTATCAGTGCGTTCAGAATCTCGGCCAGAGCTCTGCTTTGCTTTGAGGACAACTACGTGACTCTCTTTGGCCTCTGACGGGAATTATGGACAAGTAGCTGGAAACACTAAGAACTCTTACTTGTTCCAAATAAAGTCAAAGCAGAGTCACAGAGTCAGAGGACCGATGTCAGTTCACTTGTTAATACTTTGTACTTAGCACATCACTCCACGGGGACTGCTAACATGCTGGCAAGCTGGTATCCGGTTTGAGTTCCGGCAGGGGATGGCGTAGTGATGGAACCTCCGTGGTCAAATGATCAAGAGAGCTTGTCGGCGCTAGAGCAGCTACTGGCAAGGTAGGACAGGTCAAAGGTGATGACACCGACGAAAAGGGGTACCCTGGTCCTGCATGTTGGGGGTTGGTTGTGCAACAGATCTCACCCGGTAAAAAAGAAAAGTGTGTGCCGAGAAAACCTCAAAGGTGCTAGGGCAGGGAATGATAAACAGAAAAACGATCTGGCTAAGAGGGGTGCACTGTAAGTCCTAGGAATACGAGGATGGAGGAGACAAGCAGAAGACAGAGAATGGAGAGAGGCGTCTTCTGAGGGAGGCCAGGGCCCAGAAGGGGCTGTAGCGCTGTAGATGGATGGATTCGTCATTTAACCGTATTCTTCACACAAATGCTGCTACAGTATTTCCAAACTTTTCTTAAAGCCCCAATCCCGCCAGTTTGAATTCGACGCCGCATAAGAAACTGCCCATACAGCGGGACAAACATGTTACTTGGGAAGGCAATTAACCCATTTGAATGCTGACGTTCCTCAACATTACACACAGAAACTGAGTTACTACATCACGTACAACACAAACCGCCTGCATCAGACCTCGGTTAATTTTATTTCGGGAAGCATTGTGAGAATCATACGGGGCACAGCAACACACGGTATTACAAAGCAGGTAGGTTTGTTGGCGCCTTCGCAAAACTGCGAAAAGCGGCTATCTGCCTCGTCATGTCTGTTTGTCTGTCTGTCTCTCCGTCTGGATAGAATAACTCGGCCCTCACTGCACGGATTTTCATGACATTTGATATTTCAGCACTTCTTAAAAATCTATCCGGAAAGTTTAAAAATATCTGCCAAAAAAGACCGGTACTTTACATGAACACCTAAGTACATTTATGGTAACATCTCGCTCAATTTTTCTTATAATAAGAGACGTTTCAGACAAAAGTAGTAGAGAAAGTCAATACACACGTTTTATTTTCAGTAACCTTTTCCCGAAAATCGTGTCGTCTGCGAGATAATGACGGAAATATATGGTAGGGCCGGAGAGACGACAGATGCCAGTATGGCGGTATGGCGCATGCGCTTCGGATGCTGGATAACTAAGACTACAGATACACATTCAGAATATGTAACACTTATAGCTTTTCCACGGCAACAACGGTTACGCGAAAGCGCCTCAATATTACGTTCATACGCACCTTTCCTGTTTTGTTACTGTTACAATAGGCGGTACATCAGTTTCCAGTAGGATTTCAATGATCAAACAAAGGCATTTGCGATGAGAGGGTTATGTAGGGGAAAGAGAGAAGATGTGGGCATTAAATACTTCAGTTGAGAAAACTGAAGGGAAGCGATGCTAGGGAAAATCTAACTGTAAATGAATGACGTTACAATACTATCAAATAAATAGCGGGTGAGAGTGTGGACTGATTTCAAACGGCTCAGAATAAGGCACAGCTTTGAGAAGTTTGGAGCACATAAATAATTCTGTGTGCTCCATAAAAATGGGGAATTTCTTGACCACAAGGACGACAATTCTCTTCTCAGTAAGTGCTTCACGGAGTCTGACGGAAGTAGATAGTTTCTCTGTGGGACACTAAAGTAGCTACTAGTTATATCACTACACAGACTATCTGCTGCATACGAATTTAACAGAAACGGATCGTTTCACCCTAAAGGGGCAGAATTATATTCGGGAATAACGCCATACGAAACCTGACCCAATCCTGGGCTTGAGATCGAATGGTAGACCCTGAAAACTGCAGAATGACAGCACTTGGTTTCCTGCAGTGTCTGACAACTGCAGGAAACGCCACGAAATGCTATTATAACTGAAGCCAGGACGTGGATATGGTCTTGTTGCTGCACTGGGCTTGGTTCCCCAGAGGGTTCATCAGCGGGAGCAATACAATCAAGCAGGCGATACCAGACACATGCCAGGGGGCAGGTCAGCGCTTCCCTGTGACAGACTCTCCCCTGTCCCTTTCGCGAAAAGCGTGCCCAGTCTTTGCTTTTCGCACGAGTTACAGACTGGCTCACAGTTATTTAATGATTCTGCATCAACGTCAAGTGAGATAATAAAGTGTGACGCCACTCATATGGCCAACAGCTTTAGGATTTGAGGGATTCAGAGTTCAACCACTGTCCTTAACGCAGAAAGTAGGATATATATCATGTGGAGGGTGTAGAGACAGTTCGCGAAACGCCTTGCACTTGCTATACGAGTACAATACAGGAGGCAGGACTTTAAGTGACTGACAAAAAAAGTGTGTATGAATAGCGATATAAATATAAAAAGTTCACACAAATATATTTGGGTATTTTTTAAAATAGCAAAATGTTTCGACTCTAAAGAATTATCATCAGACTAATACTTTATAAAGCACATAAAAACAAACAAAACAAAAGCTGCGTTTGCTAAAATGAGATCCCATTGTTAACGGCCAAGTTGTGTTTCATAATTTGCACGTTGCTACTGTCATGAATTGTAATATGTTACAATAAGTAGATACAGTCGATTGGTGGCAGGGATAGTTAGATGAAGCAAGTGGGCTGTCATGTTATTTATGTTGCACTGTACAATGTCTGTACAGTGCGTCTCTGTATGGCAGGTATAATAAGAATGAAGATATTCTGACCGGCACGATAAGTTGTTTTTGCTCCTGTAATACAGCACGGTGCACGACGGCTGGAATCGATGCCAACTTACATTTATATATAAATATTTATACATAAATTGTCAGCATTACGTTGAAAGGAGCTGTTCGCTAGGTGTCAGCAAACCTGCATGACGTATACCATTGCTGTGTGCACAGTGAAAAACTCCTGATGATGGACAGAGAAACTGTCCGAAACATGTAGTTTTATTCCGAAAATAAATTCGAGAAATTAGGGCATCCAGTTGGTTTTATTATAAGTTGCTAATAATTTGAATGAAGTCATCCCGTTGTGTATCTACATATTCACTTTATTAATACATATTGCCGTCAACACAGCGATAATAGAATATAATATTAATGCAACATGTTTCGACTTACATTAGTCATCTTCAGTCTAAGCTAAGAAACGATATTGCTTTACAGGGTGGGTGTGCGCATTTGAGATCCCATATGGCTTACAGCGTTTTTTTTTATACACAATGTGACTTATATTTACTGTGCTATTATAAGTAGGGTTAAGTGGGTGGTGTGTGCAAAACTACGCCACACACTTAACCGTGCTTATAACAGCACAGTAAATATAAGTCACATTGTGTATAAAAAACGCTGTAAGCCATATGGGATCTCAAATGCGCACACCCACCCTGTAAAGCAATATCGTTTCTTAGCTTAGACTGAAGATGACTAATGTAAGTCGAAACATGTTGCATTAA
>Ga0136643_10013264_pt1 | contig 12326 bp, 6 predicted proteins | sample TergutLab28metaG_FD_96883 | JGI IMG/M metagenome (GOLD analysis project Ga0136643, IMG submission 96883) | Labiotermes labralis P1 segment gut microbial communities from Petit-Saut dam, French Guiana - Lab288 P1 (version 3) (version 3) | ecosystem: Host-associated > Arthropoda: Insects >...
CTGCGTTTTCGGTATAGAGACTAGGTTATTAGCCGGAGTGTACATTTAATAAGCTGTAAGTTGTTCTGCGTTTTCGGTATAGATACTCGGTTATTAGCCGGAATTGTCATTTAATAAGCTGTAAATTGTTCTGCGTTTTCGGTATAGAGACCAGGTTATTAGTCGGAGTGTACATTTAATAAGCTGTAAGTTGTTCTGCGTTTTCGGTATAGAGACTAGGTTATTAGCCGGAATGTACATTTAATAAGCTGTAAGTTGTTCTGTGTTTTCGGTATAGAGACTACGTTATTAGCCGGGGTGTACATTTAATAAGCTGTAAGTTGTTCTGCGTTTTCGGTATAGAGACTAGGTTATTAGCCGGAGTGTACATTTAATAAGCTGTAAGTTGTTCTGCGTTTTCGGTATAGACACTAGGTTATTAGACGGAATGTACATTTAATAAGCTGTAAGCTGTTCGGCATTGTCGGTATAGAGACTATGTTATTAGCCGAACTGTACAGGTTTCGAATTCCGGTAGGTGGAAGAGATTCTTGTTTTGTCCGACACCGTCTAGACCGTCTCGGCGGCCCACACAGCCCCCTATTTAATGGGTACTGGGTTTACTTCCTAGCGGCAAAGTTGCCAGGTGTGGTGGCCACTCAACTCCGTCTGGCGCTGAGTTTAAGGAGGGGAAGACTACATTTCTGCCCGTCTGCTTCCGCTTATGGCGTGAGTAGGTACAGCACAACTCATCTTTACCTGTATTCCTACACTTATCTTGAAAATTAATATATCATTATGAATAAAATATAGTATCTTATCAACAAATATACTTTGGTTTTTATGGATACATCTTTATTGCATAGTGATCACCATCGTGATGTGTTTAAAATTTCAGCATTTTAACACTTTCTTTCGGACTATATTTTGTGGAGTGATGTTCATAGGTGGTACATGTGGTGAATTATGGTTCAAATTTGTGAGCGATTTTATAGTATGTACAGCAATGGTCGGAACGTACTGGTGACCACTACGCAATAAAATTACTTCCATAAAACCAAATCGTATATGTTAAAATTTTTATGTATTTTTTGCGTGTAACTACTTGACGGAATGTTGCATATACCACATTTGTTAAAGCAGCATATTTACTAACTTTCGGAAGATCAGGACATACAAAGCTAGCTTTACCAGTTGATTTGTACTAATATGAGGTAAAGTGAACTACGAAATAACTTACGTGCAGTAAACATGAACCAACCAATGAATATTCCAGTCGTGTAGCTCCTTAACCTTTAGACGCCTAATGTCAACTATAGTGGTCGTACCGCACCGCTAACCTCTAAAGTTACATTTTATATATTTATTCAACAAATACAGGTTCTGAATATTTTAAACTCTCCTTTTTTTCTCTTCAAACTGCAGCTTGTTTCATAATTCTAATGTATTTGTTTCCCGTATTATTCACATTTTATATACAGGATGTGCTAAAATTAAAAAGATAATTCCGGCGCCAAAATGTTAATATACGCCTATCGAGTGAGGGTTTAAAATCTTTTTTTGGAACAAGTCGCAAGGAGTGACGTGTAATGTGCTTGTAATTATTCATATTTTCATTTATACCTAATAATTGGGAGTGTTGTACATACCTAAGACCCATCTTGAAAAAAGCAGAGATGTAGCGGCCTACAGAGGTTGCCCTGCCTTAATACGGAATGGAAAAGTGTATATCTGACCTCCATTGCCATGTGTGTAAACTAGGACAGTACCAAGATATAAACTACACGTTTTTACGCTATAAATAGGTGATATTTTATGATAAATATAGAGAAGATTTAGAAATAATACAGTGGCGCCATCTTTCAACCACGTGCTTAAAACTGTATACAGACCTACAGAATCAGATTTAATTTTGACACGTGACTTTCATTCTTTCTTCATAATATATATATATATATATATATATATTTATATATACATATTTAAGCGAAAGACTTTTCGGCTAGTTTATTTCAAAATATTCTCAGGTCCCGCTGACAAAATCAGATAAAGGAAATTCGTTATTGTACACATATTTTGTGTAATACACATCTCAACCAATATTGTGATATTCATAAACATTTGACTATACCTGCAAATGGTTTTTTAAAATTAAATTATACCTCTTTGTAAGTTAACAGTCAGTACAACGTTGACTGTGCCTTGTGTGAAACAAAAGTAATTACACGAAGAACCAGAGAGAAATAAAGAAGCCGGCACACTGCTTCGTATTTTTTTAGTTTTAGATCTTGCCTTCTGCATTGTGGATTCAGACAGACAGAACAATTGTACTAGTATGTCGAGAAATAATTCATTCCTAAACATATTTCACAAAAGAGAGATAGTCGACAAACTTTCACCCTTCATGTCTCTTCCTGTTATTTTCCTTTGTTCACCTCAGAAGTTTCTTGTTTCTGGTCTCTCCAGACAAGATTCAAAATGCATCACAAGTTCATGTACTTTTAATGTAATATGAAACACCACAGTCGAAAGATAAATTTTAGAAGCCGAAACACCAGACGTATTACTTTAGAGAGGGATATTTTGTAGTCATTTCATAATAGAAGTGTCACTTCGTTTTCCAAGAAAACCATCATGAAAAGCTCTTAAAATGTAAACATTTTACACCAAGATCGATATGCTTCCTGAGAGAAGCACTGAATTTTTAAAAAAAGGAAAAAGATGGATGCCTTATTGCTGTGCTATTGCTGCGTCATGTGTCGTAAGTCTTGTCATTCCATCTAGAATATGTGTTGGGAATGTAAGCGTGAAGAGCAGGTCAGAGAAACTTTCATCACAAATGTCATCGGAACATTTCGCTTATTAAAGTGACGTTGCTCATCCCCTGTTCCACATATGTTTAAAAGAACCATGAAGTATCCTTCAAACACAACATATATTTGTTCTTGGTTTTAAGCTTTCGCCGTGTTCTGTATGTAATATGTTTTCTTTTGGGTAATTCCCCGGCGTCTGAGTTCTAATAGCCGACGTTTCGGAACCCTTTATCAGTTCCATCTTCATAGGCAGGTGGATGAAGTATTTCATCCACCTGCCTATGAAGATGAAACTGATATAGGGTTCCGAAACGTCGGCTATTAGAACCCAGACACCGGGGAATTACCCAAAAGAAAACATATTACACAACATATATTTGACATGCAGAATCTAAAATCAGCTACACGTTTCAGCTTTTAATGAATTCGTCATCAAGTTGTATGCATTTTAAAACGCGTAATTTAGAACAATACAGCTCAATTGGACATATCCGGTTGTGTTATGAACTTTTATCTTTTACAACAACGCAAGTAAGTTTATTGTGAAATTTTTTTTCTTATATCTTGATTTTGTTACTGATGATATCTGACAGTAAAGTAATGAGACTGATTCCAAAAAAAAGTTTTATTTTATTTATTCATCAGCTACAATGTGATCACCTTCAAAGTACATCCCTTGTACCTGCACACATCGACTCCAGCGGTGCTGCCACTGTTTGTAGCATTCCTGGAACGCAGTTTGTGGGATGTAGTTCAAGACCTGCGTTGCAGACTTCTGGATGTCTTCTTTTGACTCAAAATGGCGTCCTTTCACTGCCGATTTTACATTTTGAAATAAAAAGAAGTCGCAAGGTGCGAGATCGGGTGAATAGGGAGGCTGCAGTTTCACCGTAATGCATTTGGATGTCAAAAACTGCGCTCAATCGCCCATCCCACTGTTGCTCTGTGAAATTCCTGAGCACCATCTCAGCACAAATTTTACTCTTTCCCAATTCTTCGATCAGTATCAAACGAATGGTATCCCGGTTCATGTTCACTTTGACAGCAATCAATTTGACTGTTAATCTTCGATCGGATCGAACAAGGTCTCTTACCCATGCTGCGTTGTCACCTCTCCATGCTGTTGCTGGCCATCCGCTGCACTGCTCATATTCAACAACGGTTCTGCCTTCAGAAAATATTCTGTGCCAGCGAAAGGCTTGTGCTTTTGACATTGCATCATCTCCAAAGGCCTGCTGAACTTTTCCATGTGTTGTGGTAGCATTGTCACCGAGTTTAACACACACACAAAAATGACATACCGCTGCGCGATATTGCGTGCTTCCTTTTCCATGACAAGGTTCACAAACAACTCTTGACATGTCACGCACCTACTTCACACTGAGGCATTGCAAAGCCATGCCACTGCAAGCTGTTTGTGTTAGCGGGCTGCAGTATTGCCATTACGGCTAAGAGAAAAATGAATCTCATTACTTTATTTTAAGACCTGCTACATTATTGTACTGTACCTTACGACTGCTTACAAAATTTGTACAGCCTGATGATGACGTAATTAAAAGGGAAATCGCGTACTTTTTTAAGTTCTGTATACTAAATTTACGTTGTGTCTGAAGGGTGTCTGTTTGTTGTTTACATATCACTTATATATAATGCACCTTAAAAACATGTGAAGAGTTTGAGATATCGTTCCATTTATTTTTAATGTAGGCAGTATATGAATATGAGTGGTCAGCTTCACGCTTCGGCCGGCTGTCTACCTTCCAGTACCGAATGAATAGGAGGCTGCGTGCACCCCGGAATCGGTCTGGACTCTTCGGAGAAGAAATATATCTGTAGTCTCTGTTTGGAATCGAAGTACGATTCCTCGGTTATTCTGTCCGTACCTTAGTGACTGTAACTGTTATGCTATCCCGCTTCCAAAATTATTCCGAAAGCCTACTTACGTGCACTTTGCGATTTTAGGCCCCATCGTATATGTTTCTTGCGAACTGCTTTGTCAACGGTCAGTAATGTTACGTATTAAAGACGAGTCCATAAGTGGTATATGTTTTTGACTCGCTGAACATGTTAAAGTTTTCCCATTAATATAAAATTGGTCCTTGTTGCATCTACTTATTTCATAATTATGACAGTACATTGACCTGGTGTAGGGGAATGACTGGTAGACAGTTCTTTCTTTATTTTTTCTTACAGACACGTAGCCTAGGCTGTATATGTGTTTGATATACTGCAGTATCGACGAACCAAGTACTTGGTTTTCTTCCGACAATGCAGCTCCATCACATTTCTTTTGTAAAGAATAAGAAAAAAAAATACAGTGGGAAAAGACTGTAATTTAAGAGAGACTTTTTTTTATTACACTGGAGTATCTGCAAGCTATGTTATTTAAAAACTTCATGTTCAAAGGTGCATTTGCATACAAGTGTGCAATGAAGTTTGTAACAGAAATAAATCAATTCTTTCTGTATTTTTTAAATTATATATTTTATTAAAATGCCTGGCTCATTTGTAATGTTGAACATAGTCGTTATTTTGGGAGTTATTAGAGTGTCATTTTCTTCTAGGATATGAAGCCGTTAATGTTAGTACGTTACCAGTCTACACGTTGTAGTAACCCAGAATTCTTGAATCTTGGTATTGCGTAGTTTCTCTTGGTGTTAATGACTGTGATTGAGGTGTACAAGTCGAGAGTGGAATTAAGCTGAGAATGACAGAAATAATACGAGACATTAAAATACTTGCGATTACATTGGTCATGTATAACATGAACGTAATTTTCACTTGCTCGAAATTTGCTAGGGGCATTTCGTATGTGAAGATTTGGGCTGGGTTCAGAGAAAGAAAATATGAACCTAAAAGAGCGGGAGTAACAGAAGCATATAGAAATTGACATAATTATGACTTTCACAGTTGGTATCTCATATCGTCGAACGATGTGAAAGAAAGCATAGCTTGCGTAACGATATAAAAATGCATATAAAATTTTAACCTGAAACATGAAGGGAAAAGGCCACGAAGGGGACGTTGCTGAATATTGCGGGATAATATTAAAATGAGTTTAAAATAAATGAATTTTAGGATAAGATCGATTCAGATTTCTCAATATTAAGTCCAGGGACAGCTTTCGTAAAAGTGACAATGAATCGCCGAATCTTATGGAATGCGCTAATTTTTTGATGAGCTGGGAGGTACCGGAATACTGTAATTAGGGCTGAGCGGAGGAATACCGGATCCTATACAGTGGTTCCAAGTTGCAAGTGTCGTCGGGAATCGCTCGGTTTGAGCGCTCTTTTCTTCTCCACAGTTGGAGTACTCCAAGCTGTTTAACGAGTAATGACATTCAATAAGCTAACATTTCCTCATTCTAAATTCTTACCTATTTACCTATGATGAAGATGATGATGATGTCTATTTGCATCTTACTCGATACTAGATACTCGTAATCTCTAAACAAATCAGTTTATTTGAATGAACTATAAGTCTATCAAAACCAGTTAGTGAAATCCGGACGCTTGTTCTTTATTCTCCCTTTTCAGTGACGCAATAAAACAGAGAAGGTTAACGTAGCGGTAAGGCTACAGGCATAATCTGGAGGTGCAAGGTTCCATTTTCTTCACGACTGCAGTTATTTTTACTAAGGGTTTTCGCCATTTTGTTTCACACCCTCCAGGAAAAGGCCGGAAGAGTTCACATGAGTGCTGGCTCCTTGCATCTTCCCGTTTCCTTGAAACTTCTTTGAACTGCATGATCTACTAGAAGCTTCCCGGAAACTTTCAACATAACTCATATGTTTTGTTTTATCTTAATTTTTAAAAATATTGATTGACCAGCCTGTCTCACCCACAACACCACGTATTTCGTATTATCAACTGGATGTTCGTATTTTCAAAGACCCTTGTTTCTTTGTTCATATATAGTCACCGAATAACTATTCTCATTTTCGCTTGTGATAGAGTAATAAAACCAAAACTCACAACAGTCCTGAAATTAATGTCGTTCTACTGAGATAGGTTTCCACACTTCATGGAGCACAACTGTAATAGGCACAACAACCAAAGGTTTGCCATAAAAACGCACCGTCAGTTTTGCCGTTGAACTTTACGCTGATAACCGCAGTATTGTATACAAAAACAAGATGGATTCGTATTTGTTCGCGCTCACAAAGCAATTTGGTATACTCAGTTGCTGATAGGTGGAATTAACAGTAAAATGACTTCGACACATGATTCCAATAACATATGTGCACATGCTAACTTCTGCAATAATGACTAAGGCGCGAAGGTTTCTTGTGTTTTTGGAATTAGGCGTAACAGATTTTTGGAATAAAGGTCAAATAAAAGAGTGCTTGACGGGGTGACGTTTAATTGTTACTGTCTATTGCATGTTTTGGGCTACACTTAAACTGAATTGTTAAGGTAAAGGAGTGGAAGAAAGGGACGGCAAAAAGAATGACGAAATAGCGGAGAAATACAAGTGACGGGAAAAGAGTATCGGAGAAAAGAATAAGTAAAATGCACAAAATTCTGTTTAAGAAGAGGAGGGACTTCGTTTTGCATTTAAAAACACAGTATTATACTGACAGAGCTGATTGCTTGTTCATACTTTGTTTTTCGAGGCACTTCCAGAAACTGGGCAATAGCATGGAAACTACAGAAATGAAATATGGAATCTTCGAACTTGGCGCTGAATTGCAGCTCATGTTGTGACGTTATTATACAATATAAACAAAAAAAATGCACCTTTTCTAAATTAATATCTTAATTTTTTATTTTTTTTATGTCTTCTACATATTTCAAACCTGAGATTTCATCTTCAGGAAGGCGGTTGTATATACAGTTATATACTACCAGTATCAAACACACTCTTCTACCTACAAGACTGCTCATACCGACGCATGTAAAACGTACCATAACGTAACGTAACTCCATATAAAACCGTCTTTCTGAATATGAACCCTTGGGTTCGAAATATGTAGAAGACATAAGAAAATTAGAAATTAAAATATTAATTTTGGAAATGTGCATTTTATTGGTTTATATTGTATAGTTATATTAGAATGTAAGGTGCAAAAGAACCTAAAATTTGTAATGGTACTTTCATTAATCCATTATCAGCCGAATCTGTTCCAATTACACAAATGAGTAGAAGAATAGAGGCGCTATGCAACTCTGTAAGGGCAGATGGAACAAGAAGTGACACTTGTATCCAGGTAAGGAAAGCGTAAATCACATCGTTGACTCTCCTGTAATAATATCGATAATATCATTTAGAGCGGAATGGAATTTCACGATTCTGCTTGGTTATCGAAAAAATAATGTTTGACTGAGTGACTGCGTGACTGAATGATGGAGAAGCTTCAGCACTGGGCATCTTAAGTCACCGTTAACTTGGTCACATGAGTGGAGGTGTTTTAAAAACAAGCACCTCTCTCAGTAGCATAAAAATTTCAGAACAATGCCAGGTCAATATTGTGAATAACCTAGAAAACTTAAATCTGTAAGTACTTCAGGCGGAGTATATAACGAGGGATATAATAAGAAAGTAAAGACAAATAATAAGTCTTTGAAAATTGTCGGAAATTTCAAATATTTAGGAAAAAACGTAACAAAATCGAATTTACATTCGCAATGAAATTTCAGGCAAATTTAATTTTTAGAATATTTAGTGGGCCTACCATTCAGTAAAGAGTCTTTAATCCTCCTCTCACTTATACATTAAACTTATGACACAGACTGTAAGTAACAATACTTGTAAGGCGTGTTGTTTTACATGTGTTTGGTACTTCTTGCCTTACACTGTTGTAAGAACATCCCAGAACAAAGTGCTGAAAATAATATTTGCGACTAGAAAAGGGAAGGAGAACAAGGATGGAGAAATTTAATTAAAGAGCGTCACAGTTTGTGCTGTTAACCAAATATAAACTTAATTACAGCAATGAAATTAAGGGGGTTTGCAAGAGTGCGTTGTGCATCACGTATGGAGATGTAAGGATTTTGTACAGAATAGCGATGGAAAGTGATGGAATTCCGCTGGCTAGAGAACTCAGTATAGTACCGCGCTTAATCGTTCAGAACGAACTGTAACGCCACTTAAGCCGATGCCAAGAACGAGCGATGGGAGATCTTGGAAGGCCACAATCTATAAAGCTAAACTTTGTTATCCTTTAAGGTTATGCACGCGTCATTTGAACAGTAGAATTGTGCGAAAACTGTACTGTGGCCATGGAAAGAAGTCCCAATGGATGATGCAGGTGAAGAAGCTCAAGGATGACTCCATTTCTTTGCTGCTTTGTTCACTTCCAGCTTACCTCAATATCAGCCAGTCCAATTCGTCTCTTGCAACGAAAGTTTGTCACGTTGTTTTCTCTTCCATCATTGGTTGAACAGAATGGTTAGAAAATTGCAGGGAGATAGAAGTGCATTGTAGAGAAACCGTAACACTTCTAGGGAGGTGAAATAGCGGTAGATCTGTGAGAATTGTCCTATTTCCTCGGTACACATCGACTGTTCCACTTTAACCATAGATTGATTCCAAAGAATGGGGTTTGGGGGGGGGGTGCAGAACGGAGGACAGTAGCGAGTTGCAGTGATTATGACTTTTGTTTATTTGTTGGCAAACCGAGAGATAATTTTTTCGGTTAAAAAAGGATAGTGCTCTAAGGATTTAGATTACGGTTACTTTGTCTTCGGGTGGTGCCAGATTGACATGTGTGTCCCTGTGCTAACACGACGAGGGGCGTCCGAAGGCAGAACTTCCGTCGCTTATGGGCCTAATTTTCTTCGGCCGTGGAACGATCAAGTGTGATCATAGTCTTATATATAACGCGCCCACTCATTCTTTCTGAAATGGGGTATCACCTGGTATCTGTCATTAATATCGACAGCAAACAATAATTGCATGAAAAAACAAGTCGATGAGATGCGACGCTTTTCCCTAGTCCGAAATGTGTGTACGTATGCATGATTAATTACATTAAAATACACTGGGAAATCACAGGATGTTACTAAAAAATTATACACCTGGCATTGCCAGGTTCTCTAATGTATTTAGCACATTTTTATGAATTCCTGTTTCACAGGCCAAAAAAAAAACAAGAAAATATACAGGTTACACAAATATGTATGTATCGAGTAAGCACACTGTACAAATCAATTATTCTTGCGTGTGTAATATCCTGTGTTGTAGAATTTTGTGCACTCAAAAAAGCTTTTACAAAGGCTTATATTTGGGATACAATGTAAACAGAAGCAAGATGTTGACCTAATTTTAATGTACATGATGTGCCGGAAAATAAAAGCAGAATATATGCTTCAGTTATAATTTCGCACATGTTGTAATAATGTGAACGTGAGGTTTATACGTGTTGGGGCACACTTGAAGTGATCTATATAGAAGTTTGGTCCGCACGTAGCGAATAGTAGCGAATAAGTTTGCAAAATGTTTAAAAACAGAACGTGTGTGACCTCGAAAACCAGTACAGGCTGTAAGTCATTTTTGATTTTGCAATAGGGCCAATGTAGGTATAAATAAATAATAAGTGTAATATGGAGAACTTAAACACAAAAATATGTCTTATTAATTGTGTGGAGCAGATTACGTCTTGGGGAGAAAATGTATTTACCACGTACTGTACAGATCATGACGATTTTCTGTCTTGTTCGCAGGAGCCTGAGGCCGGATTCTTTCTTGTGTACAAAATACTATTCCATCTTGAGCACCACATTTTATTCAGACACTATCTAATACCACCTTTCCAGCCTCTTCCATAACCGCAAATATCCACTTCCTATTTGGTTTTCCAATAACACGCCATTCCAGAATTGATGCAATTCCAAGCTACGCAATTTCAAAGGTAGAAAATAACATAAGTTTTTTAAAAGCGCTTCGAATTTGCCTTGTGGGAGTGAAAGAGCAATGAGTTGAAGTTAAAGGGAGAATACTGCTGGGCGACAACACATGTGGCGGGATTGTTATACTGCGATCGAACAGGTTCCAATATGCTGACGTAAGGAATTAAACTGGACTTTCTTGTTAATAAGTGTATAGTTCTTGGGTGATGTGGGACAAACAACAATCAGATTTTGTAACATTTTCCTCATTAGTTTCTGCACAGAAAGTGGAAATTTTTTAATTATAATGGACAAATTTGTTGGATAAATAAATATAAACTTAAGATAAGTCACACTGAGTGGAGCAACGTTGAGTAAACTTTGTCATTCATTTTAAGATTTTTTGGTGTTCATAATTATATCAAATTATGGATTAATTTCTCAAAGACCGTACAATATTACATCTCTTTATTTTACAGGAATTTCCAAAACTTTAGAAAAATCCTGTAAATTTTGTGGCACACATTTCGTTAATGAATTAGTTACGAATAAAATTCCATTGAAATACTGACGTCCCGAATTTCTAGTTGATCCCATAATGTCATTTTTCAACTTACATAATGTTACTACACCATGTAAAATTACATGGACACAAAGAAGGCAAAGTTTCCTGGTTTTTTGGCTCTCACACTTTTTGGTTGTAAGGACTGATTGACAAATCAATATAACATTATAACAGTTTTCAATGCTCTGCGAAATAAAATGAAATTAATAGTCTTATATATAAATCACCAATATTCTGCCATGCGAAATTTACAGTTATTTTCTGACATTTGCTCTATTTACTAGCCATTTGCATACTGAATCACGACAACGTAACACAAGTAGCACTTGTACACAGTGCTTACCCTTTTTCGGTACTTCAGACCTACAGTTTCGCAAATAATTTGTTCTATTCCACAACCTTTGGGTAATCAGCAAACTCCAAACCAGCATAACTTAACCTTTTAACACCTAATGTCAACTATAGTGGTCGTACCGCACCGTTAACCTCTAAAGTTGCATTTTATATATTTATTCAACAAATATAGGTACTCAATATTTTAAACATGGTGTATACTCTCCGTTTTTTTTCTTCAAAATGCAGTTTGTTTCATAATTCTAACGTATTTGGTTCCTGTATTATTCACACTTTGTATACAGGGTGTGTTAAAATTTAAAAAAATAATTCCGGCGCCAAAAGGTTAAGGGAAGTTTTCTGTATGCTGAAGACGCCTGTATCTCTTCCTGTCTGTAACCGCATTGCCATAATTATGTGTTTTAAAATCATCTAACTCCCACATATCCACAGCTCCTTAAGCTTTGCGAATCGGACCTATTTTCGTGGGACACTTTTGACTGTGAATGACGTCAACAATAAGATCCTGAAATGTTGAAGTAGAACTGCCAGTTATACTGTAAATGACAAGCATACGGCTAATGACGAAGTTCCGCATTCTGTTGTACCTAACTGGCGAAACTTTATACGTGTCGTGTCCTTTGATTCCACTCATGTAGCCTGTGAAACAATTACATGTTTTAGTTCTTTAAAATAACCAACACGATGTCACTTGTAGACTATCCTTTATTTTCATGGGTAGTCGTCATTCACTCTCTACATGTTTCGAGCTTTCTAGAAGCTCGAAACATGTAGAGAGTGAATGAC
>Ga0136643_10013266_pt1 | contig 12324 bp, 6 predicted proteins | sample TergutLab28metaG_FD_96883 | JGI IMG/M metagenome (GOLD analysis project Ga0136643, IMG submission 96883) | Labiotermes labralis P1 segment gut microbial communities from Petit-Saut dam, French Guiana - Lab288 P1 (version 3) (version 3) | ecosystem: Host-associated > Arthropoda: Insects >...
AGAGTCCACTGGCGAGAATTGTCACTTATACATTTTAGTTGTACATGCTATTACTCCATACTCTTGCACAATAAAACTCCAATATATTCTACTTGGGGATTATTGAGAGTGTGTGCGACCTGCCCGACTCCTCGTCTTAACCAGAGTTACGAGCTTCGACCTCCCTGGGATCAACATCTAAGATACGTTCCTCATCGGGTCCGCAACGGATACAACAATGGCACGTTTGCTACCTAACACGTACCACACGCCGCAACTTCTACTTGAAGGTTGTCACTTAAACCTGTTTCTGTGTGCCCCTAAGCGACAGGAATCGCGTCTGGGTAGTAAGTATAATCGGGCTATATGTAATATACTGTAATGTGTTACGGTTCCATATATAATTGGTCTTTACATTCCGTTGCATTGAATATAGGCCCATTGCGTAACGTATTTCATGTTTTGACATTTCCTTAAATTGGCTATTGCCCAAGTTAGCTATATGCTGTGTGACATTATGTAATGCTTGTACTCATAAATAAGCATATTTTAAATGAGACTGACCGATCCCGGTGGCAGTTCGGTCTAAAGTATAGGTATGCGGCCGTTCGATTGCTGGGATCGCGAGTTCGAGTCCCACTGTGGGCGTGGATATTTGTCTGTTGTGTCTGTTGTGTGTTCTGGTGGTAGCGGCCTCTGCGACGAGCTGATCACTCTGTCGGAGGAATGCTACTGGTCGTGTGCTCTAGAAACGTGAAAAATGGGGCGGCCTACGTCCGATTTGGTCTGTTGCGCCACAGCAAGAAAAATAGATTGCCTCTGGCACAAGCAGACGCAGCCGGACTGGTCTGCGAAACAAGAAATAAATTAAATACAGTGAAAGGGAATCTGAAAAATGGATGGATATTAAACCTTAAAGTAATAAAAGTCAAATTATATCTTACGTGCAAAAAGAAATTCTAATCTATCCTCATAACAAACTGCACCAGTAAACTGCATGCGTCTTTAATAAATTTGACAAACAATTTACATAATAACAAGATACTTCGACTTAGGGTCACCGTTCTTATGGGATGTGTCGCCTTGTCACTGGCTGATTGCATCACGAGGATATCGGGACAACGTAATGGTCGCATCTTCTTGGACGGCTTCTTGCACTTCTTTACCCACGAAGATTAGGACATTGGGTTCGTTTGAAACGTCGGGAATCTCTAACGCATCAATACAGCGTCACTGCCCAGAAGACTGGAACTTTCAGTTCAATATTCTTAACGTTCTTTGACTTTTCGACTACTGAAAATGAGTCCTGCGTAGTCTCGAAACGTCGGGAACCAAATTTCCATTGACACACGTCATACCCCAGACGGACTGGTATCCACACCTCTGTGAAAACCGGAAACCTTGCCAGATCTAACTTTTCGACGAACACTAAAAGGTCAGAGCACCACAAGTAGCAAATCCCAGAATTACTCTTGCTGTCGTAACATTCCAGTTCTAACCACCTCAGGCTGCGACATGACACAGCTTTTTGCTTGCTGCTCTTCCTGTCGCTGTATGGTTATTAACTCGTATCAGTGTCAGCCTGATTTATTCATTAAACTGCTTACGGTTACCCGGCAAGGAAATAGCGGCGGATGTGATCGCTGCATGCGTTATGTCGTATACTGCATAGTCGCAAACACTAGATGTAGAGAGGTACAAAGATGTTTCGCTGTAATAAAAGTGTTTGATGTTTGTTGGACCGTGCATCATTGTGGTACCTAAGAATAAAAACCAACTAGATGCCACTTGTTATTTTATTGCACTTTTTATAGGCTCAACATGTTTCGGGCTCTACTGTGCCCATCATCAAGAGCTCGAGACTATGATGTTGATTACCACATTGGTCGTTTCGTTCTTGGTTTGCTATATGTTGGAGTTTAGGTGCGGTTGAGCTGGATTAGTGTCCAGCCTAACTGCACCTAACCTCCAACATACAGCAAACCAAGAAAGAAACGACCAATGTGGTAATCAACATTATAATCGCGAGCTCATGCTGATGGGCATAGTAGTGCCCGAAGCATGTTGAGCCTATAAGAAGTACAATAAAATAACAAGTGGCATCTAGTTGGTTTTTATTCTTCAGTTAATAGAAGTGTGTCTGATATTCGCCACATTAAGTACCCCAGTTCACATTGTGAACTGGAGTACTTAGAATTATAGGTTATCTTACAGAATAAAATTTTATTGTGTGTGTGTGTGTATATATATAATTATCATAGTAATAATAGATGGTCTTTAATACAAACACGTGTCGACCTGAGCAGGTCCTCTTCTGGTTTTCCTGTTTCGGCTGTGTTGTGCTGCACGCACATGCTAGATGGTGTCAGTGTGCTGTATGTGTGCTGCCCTCCTCTTCTTCCTCATCCTCTCAACATTCCCGATTTGACACCCTACGACTTCCATATTTTTGGCCCCCTGAAGGATACACTCCGAGGACGCCGTTTTACGGACGACGACGACGACGACCTGTAACAAAGCGTGCGTGTAGAGCCCCGACGCTTCAGCAGAAGGTTCCGCGCGACCGGCATAGAGCGTTCTACGCATGGGTGGGAAAAGTGTATTGATAGTGAAGGAGACTGTAAAAATAATCTCAACGCTGTAAAGGGTGTACCCTTGATATATGTAAATTGCATTATAATTGTAATTATACTTCTTGAGAAAGAAATACGAGGATTTACTGTCGTACCGCCCCTCATATCTAATTACTGCATCATATAGCACAACAGGATGCCAACAATAAATATTGGAGATGGGATACGGATTCAGTTTTTCCTCACTGTAAGGCCAAACACGATGAGCGTGTGCTTCAGTAATTGCCATACCCTGGAGACGATTGAGGTGTGGTAGTATAACTTTTGAACCTTGTCACTATATGAAGGTAAGTGATCAGCGTCACGTACCGGCCGCTTGCATCTCAGGGAAAGATTCTCCGATGGACTTTGAATAGGAGGCTAGTTGGGTCACATGAGCAGTGGAGCAGAGCGAAATCTTTGAACCTTGGGGGATGTGTTGGATTTCCCTTGTCGTCCATCCCGCACTGTTGTAAGTGTATTTACTGACGTGTTTTCCTATTTTCGCGTGGTGGTTCATTGCGTAGGCATGCAGTGTGGTAGGTGGGTACCCTACAGTGCATGAACCAAAAGACGAAAATGAAAATTCCTATAGCACATTGTAAACTAAAATTTTACAAATATAACGTTGAAAATTGCCTGGAATTTGGGTAAATCCTGTCAGAATCGATATCAGGTCATTGAATATTCTGAATCCGAACGCTCCTATGTGTGTAGGTGACAGCACGTGTATTACCTGTAATGAATGTGCTAATCCGGCGCGTGTAGGTGACTATCTTGTTTGGATGTACTGAATTAGGTTGCATGATCATGTAGATTACTATGTCTCGTTTGGATGGACTGGATCAGAAAGCTTCAGCGTTATCTCGATTGCATTAGAAGGTTTTGGTGTACGAGTGTCTGTTTCTCAACAGATTGTGCTGAATCAGAACCTTCCCATCTGTAGGTGACTTTGTGTAGATTTATTGCGCTGGAACATGACACCATGGTCTGTAGGTGAATGCATTTCAGTTGCATTTGCGGCATCAGAACGCTGCGGCATGTAGGTGACCTCATCTGCGTTTTCCAGGAATTCAACAGAAAGCAAATTGCAAATGGCTTAATAGCTACTGAAAACAGAACAGTAATAAACGATGGGCAAAGTTAGTATGTTTGTAGCAGTAACCGTTCGGTTCATTGGCTGCTGATCGTAAATTCTAACTTTATCAGATCACGTAGTTCTAAGCATTATAAGCTGTGCACCGGAAATTTGTAGTGAACTAAACAAGGCACCATTTGCTAGAAGAATTTCTGACTCCCACAGCGCTGAAACGACTTATTTGTAAATGTTTCTCCCACTTCGAGACTGCGGACAAGTATTTCGCACCCCCAGAAGAATACTGTCATAACTCGAAATTTGGCGTTTTTGAGTTATTGGTGTAGAAAGAAACGTTTGTAGATGCACTTTTAACGGGTATAGTGTCATAACGCAGTTTGCAAAATTCGCCGCTGGAGAGCAGCTGTGTTGCCGTTGCACGCATAGGAAATTATAGCACTTCAAAGCCTTTAAATGCTTGTTCAAGAATAAAAGACCAACTTGATGTCACTTGCTATTTTATTTCACTTCTTATGTGTTTAATATGTTTCGGACATTAATGTATCCATCATCAGGAGCTTGCGAATATTCTATTGAATTACCACATTGGTCGTATTGTTCTTGCTTCGATCTGTGTCGGAGATTCGGTGTGGTTGGGTTGGAGTGGTGTCCGTGTTGCAGCCTGAAGCCTGCAACACGGATACCTCTCCAACCCAACCACACCGAATCTCCAACACACATCGAGCCAAGAACAATACGACCAATGTGGTAATTCAACATAATAGTCGCAAGCTCCTGATGATGGATACATTAATGTCCGAAACATGTTAAACACATAAGAAGTGAAATAAAACAGCTAGTGACATCAAGTTGGTCTTTTATTCTTCAACTATCACAATGATACACGGTCCAATAAACATAAGCTTTAAAAGCTTCTCCTGGAAAATTACAGTTTTTGAGTTGTGACACTGTTCTTCTAGGGATGCGATGTGTCTTGTAGAATACAAAATAAGGTGTTGCTTTACAAACGTAGGCATATCAAAACAGAATATTCATACAGTGAAGTTTTAAAATCATAAAGAAACAACACACTGATAGTTTATTTTGTTTCCCTGTATAAATGACATATGGTAGCAGATGGTGCACACTAGACTTCCATGTATTCATCATTTGTTCGAAAGTGGCAGCAAGATTTGTAGCCCAGTTTAGAAGAAATAGTTGGCAAGTGTCTGCAGCCGAGAGGCGGGACAGCTTCCGTCACGTGGCGTGCTTTTTAAGGCGCCCCAGAACTCGAAATCACTAGGCCTCATGCAGCAAACCGGACTTCTGACTGGCCACGGTGCTACGACTGGGAGCTTATGAGGTATCTTACCTACAGTCCACATCTCGCGCCCGGTCGGTTTTCTCTCTCTTCGGACGCCTACGCTGTATTACACACGCACGCGCGCGCGCAGTCAGGAAAGCATAGGAAACTTAGGGCTGATCGTAGCTGGAAAGATCGAAATACCGCGTAGTTAGAATGGGAGACGGAACAAAACATGGAATTGTGGTAGAACGCGATCTGCAGGAGAGAGTGAACTTTTTAACTTCGTGGAATTTTTTCCATCGTCTAGTGTATTAAAATTAATATTATTAATGCTACAACACCACATTTCAGGGCATGATCGGCCTCAGTCTCCAGTTTCGCTTCTAAAACAAAATATTGATACTTACTGACGATGTTCTGTAACACAGGCTGAAGTAGAGTCGGTGAAATCACAGTGTTTCATAGAAGGGTTAAAATCTGTGTCAACGCAAATCTCACTAAACATCTGGTGCTTGCCCTTCATCAGGGGTTACTGTAAATTCACACCAACATATAAATACTGTTCAGATTAACACCACGCTTCAAAGTATTAATGTGTGCAGTATGGAGGGAAAGATAACGGGGCTGGCAATGTACGTATAAACGTAGCACTGAGGCGCGTTCGCTTAGCTATTGTTACAGTGGAAAAGCAAAAATTATTACATAATCTGAGTGTGTGTCTGTAGCCTTAGTTATCCAGCATGCAAAGCGTATTCGCCGTGTTATATTGTCAACTGTGACCTGTGTGGCTCTACCATTTTTTCGACATTATCTCAAAAACGGCACGATTTTCGAAAATAAAAACTTATTCAACATAAAATGTTTGTTTTTTCTACAACTTTTGTGTGAAACATTTCCCATTCTAAGAAGAATTGAGCGAGATACTTTATCATAAACGTACATATGTCTTCATGTAAAGTGCCCGTTATTTTTGTCAGATCTAACGAAACACGAATATTCTGTAGATATTGTGGAAAAATACTCAAATACCAAATTCCATTAAAATCCGTCCAGTGGGAGCCCAGTTGTTCCATGCGGACGGACAGGCTGGTCGACCGACAGACACGACGAAGCAAAGAGTCGCTTCTCGCAATTTTGCGAACGCGCCTAAAAAGAACGAAGACACGTGGCAGACGATAGGCCTGCAGGATGAAGCGTAACGAGAAGGGAAAAGTGTACATTCCAAAGTTCCGACACTGGGAACACAAAGAATGGCACTGGATACGGTACGGAGACTATTTTTGTGCGAACTGTAGTGTTATTGCTGTTGTGGAGTAATCGGACGAGTGAGTGTCTGTTGGAGCATGTCAGTGTGCTGACAGCCTGGGAAGGAACTAACGAACTCGGTACCCATTTACATACTTTATAGTTCTGTATTTTTCCTGAAAAGTCCCACCGTCAGTCCAATCCAGTCCACATCCCCACACCAGATGTCTCAAAACTTAATGCCATTATTTTCCGCCCATTTACGCCTTCTTCGTGTTAGACGCTTCGGCCCTCTTTCAGGCGATGACATCATCGATCATCTTCTACCAACTATCAGTTACGCTTAGATTTCCCAAGTTGTCTCGAGTCTTTAGTTATTCGGAGTAAAATTCTTTAATAATTTCTGTGTTCTTATTGTACACAGTGTGCCCCTAACCTCACCGTCCTTGGGTTCATTCCACACTGTGACACGCAATTTAATATTATCTTCTCGTCTGGTATAAAGAATCCAAGTTGGTCCTTTCCGTCGAGGATTTTGGACAAAACTGTATTCGTTTCTCATCTCATTCGCTCATTGTTTTCATTCTTCTTGTGTTAAATGCCCTTCCCATCCTGCATCTGTAACCAAGGTCCATTCGTAAGTAATATTACAATGTACGCGTAATACTCTCAAAAGGTCTTTTCGCTTTGAAGTTCCGGATTAATATATTGTATTGATTTCTACTTAGTTACTAATGCCAAATGAACAAATACAACCAACCTAGTTAATAGTGCCAAGTACTGCTGCAGAAGTGCAGCTACTGAATTAAGAGTGCCAACTACTGCTGAGTAAATGCAACTTAGTTACTAGTGCCAAGTAGTGCTGCACAAATGCAGCTACCTTACTTAAGAGTGCCAAGTACTGCTGAGTAAATGCTACTTAGTTACTAGTGCCTAGTACTACTGAACAAATGCAGCTACCTTAATTAAGAGTGCCAAGTACTGCTGGGTAAATGTAACTTAGTTACTAGTGCCAAGTACTGCTGAACAAATGCAGCTACCTTAATTAATAGTGCCAACTGCTGCTGAGGAAATGTAACTTAGTTACTAGTGCCAACTGAACAAATGCAATTAACTTTGTTACTAGTGTCAACTGTCATGCTACGTGTCCCGCCGTTTTATATCTCTTGAATTTGAATCCAGTTCACACTCGACACCTACTTTTAGGATCGGCTTTCTTAATATTCTCCCTTCTGCACCGAAGTTTCCCTAATTGCCTGTTCTGCTGAGGGTGCCCAACTAAAACTTCGTATGAATTTCTGATACGTGTCTCGACCATCTCTTCATACTTGCATGGAATACATTCCACATCCCTATACGTTGCGTTTTATATTAATAATACCCTCCCAAGTAATGAGCAAACTGTATACTGAGGCGAGTGATGCATTTCTGTCCCAGCGGAGTCTGTGATAAATCGCGGCAGGTAAATGAGACGAATGTGCTTTTAAAAGCGTGACCAGGCACACGTAATTTATTTTGAATGTGAAATTACTGTTCCGCATGATAGAGCGTTGCTCTCGAAGTTGAAATCCGTCAGTGCCACTTGGTAAGCGGCATTGTTATTCCACTCTGTCACCCTGACTGGAATTCTATCAGTAATTTCCTGACAGTCGCTCGGGTTAAGTCAGCACTACGCAGCAGCCTGACGACATCGATTGTCAGGATTATGAGGGAATGTGAAACGAAACCGTCGTGCCCAATTTTAATGCACTGTTTCATCTTTGTTTCCAGAAAAACGTGGTCGTGGTAAGCGGTTAACAGTCTGAAACACACGAAATTACTCGTATGTAGTAAATTGTGAGACCTTAGGCACGCGCCGCGTTGCAATTGGACTGCTTGACCATTGAAGATGGGTCTGATTTGTTATCCCGAAACGTCCGTAACAGACTACAACCTGCGCCACGCAACATCGCAGAAGGTCGAAGGCCTCCCCTACGTTTCTAATTGTTACACTGTTTTTTTTTTATTCGAACGCGTTATTGTTCGAATGGACGAACTAATTTTCACCTTAGAAAATGCTGTATTTATGTCGGTGTTGGGCGTCACGCAGAATTTAGAAGTTCTGCGTACTTGGTGTTCCTGGGAGTAACCCCTTGACTAACGTCTGCTTGGACTTCCAGAGGGTTTTTACATTTTCTGCCACTAAATTGACACAATTAACATGCATCAGAAGCTGATGTGTTGCGCTCATATCCGGCCCCTTCTGATTTTCTTGGATCCTTGGAGTATTCTGAAGCAAAATAGAAAACACTTCCTTGTTACAGGTCATAGAGTATAGGAGCTTCTTCAGGTAGATGTGATTGTTTTTGGTTAGAGATTTTATATAACTTGACTGTCTAACACGACACATTAAAATAAAAATTGTGTTAGGCAGTCAAGTTATATTAAATCTATAAGTATTACAAATAAAACGGGGATGCCTTACCCGAAAAAAAGATGTTTTTGGGTTTTATCGAATTTCTTCGGAAGTTTCTTTGAAGTTTATTTCTGAAACTGGTTCAGAATCATTTGCAAGTTTATGTACTACAGTCTATAATTCAGTTTAGTTCTGTGGTTTCGTACATTAGGGAGAGGAAAGGTTTTTGTTATTTGCAAGGTATTTGTGTTGTTTGTATAAGAGGATCATCACTGTCTTACGCTGTGTGTTTGTGTGTGTGAAAGTTTGCTGTTTAACAAGTAAGTCAGGAATAACACATCTACGAGATTAGGCCTTCATAATCAGCAGGTTTGAACCACTTTATGCAAGTTGACGTTGCGGATTTAGCGACGGCAGATAAGCACGAGAAACTGGAGTTTTAAGCCTCGTCACAGCTGAAAACGTGTAACAGAGTTTGTTGGTAAGAAATACTGTATTTGTCTTACCACATTCCTTGTATTTTGTTTTGAAATGTAGGTCTTAAACAGGCGTACAGTGTAATCCCAATATTAAGCGACGATTACTTGGCAGTTTGTATTTCGATTAATTAATTAGTTACAGAATTTGAGTCATTGAAGTTGTTTTTGTTGTGCTGAAATTGATTACACTTTCAAATATTATATTTAGGTACCTAATTTGTGTACCACTAAACGAATGTGTTCTGGGTATTCAGAGGAATCAAACCAACAAAGTACTCTCGGGGAATCGAATTATTTATAATCAATCTCATTCATCGAAGGCAATTAAGGGTATCAGCGTAAAAATGGTGATTTTTGGAGGGGGGGTGTTTATGGTCGAATAAAGAAATACATGAAAATATACTGTAAGTATAATGAATGTTTATCTGTCCGTACGCTTCTTTTTATATCGACATATTTGGAGAAATATTCTATGTTTATTTTTCGGTCAGTGTCACCCTGATGTCTGTGTAAGTTTACTTGCATTACAGCAGATTTATTATTGTTTGTTACGTATTTCGGCATCGGGATCTGATGATCAGTCAGCATACACACATTTGTGACATAACACCAGTTAAAATTAGGGTGCTTTGTACAGTTACGAGTCCAGTCCATTATACCAAACACATTACAAAGTAGACCAGATACGTTGTATATTCTTATCCCTTCTGCCCAAATATTACGTGCGTTACAATATTTGTTAAACATTTATCATGTTCTCAACTTCTTCACGTTTTGTCTTCTTATTTCACTTTGATGTTATGTTTTTCTTAAACGTATCTTTTTTTTTAACTGTTCATATTGATACGAACCATCGTGGTTGTTGTGTATATTGTGGTAGATTTTCTTTCGCTGTTTTATATAAACGTTTGATTGGATTGTTGTGTTGTGATATGTTTGATTTCTAGCGTCGTAGCGCTATACAACCTTAGTACATAACATACGTAATCGTAACGAATGCAATAAGAATACAATCAGTACGTTGTGACTTTGTTGTGCGTAAACTGGAGTTGTGTTGGCTGAAAAGTAAGCGTGAAATGTCAAAACCGAAACACGAATTTGATGTGTATTGGACCGTGCATCGTTGTGGTAACTGAGGAATAAGAACCAAATAGATACTACTTATTTTTTTATTGTACTTCTTATAGGCTCAACATGTTTCGGGCACTATTATGTCCATCATCAAGAGCTCACGTCTGTAATGTTGATTACCACATTTGTCGTCTCGTTCGTGGGTTGCTGTAGGTTGGAAGTTAGGTGCGGTTAGACTGGAGTAGTGTCCGGGCTGCAGGCCATAGCTATAGCTAGTCGTGAGCTCCTGATGATGGGCATAGTAGTGCCCGAAACATGTTAAGCCCATAAGAAGTACAATAAAAGAATAAGTAGCATCTAGTTGGTTCTTATTCTTCAGTGAAACACGACGTTTTTGAGAAATACGTACAGCATGTGTAGGTGAAATTTGTAGTCAGAGTATTTACATTAAAAAATATTTGTCGCATTTAATTTTACTTCCTGTGAGTGATATGCAGACCTTACTTTACAGGAATATCGTCTCAAACTCGTTCGATTTTTCGCAGAAACTCTTTTTACCTAAGACCAGCATATGTCATGAAGTAAATAAGTCGAACTTCATCATTTTTGTCAGTTACTCGTAATTGGTGTAACTTAAATATTTATCAATGTGAATGTTACATTCTTTTAAGTGTTTAGTCTTTTGACTAAACGACCATTTTGTAGGCTGTGAAAATATAAATACGTCTAATGTATATGTAATAGATACTTGAACTTACTGGCTTAATTTATCTTAGTAATAAACCAACTTGATGCACAAACTTTTTTTTTACAATAAGTTTTATTTCATGCCTCTACATGTTTCGAGCACCACGTGCTCATCATCAGGAGGTCAAAATTGTATTATACAGCCTCTGGTATCATCACACCTATAGGTGACCGTCCCGTGTACAGGTTGCACCTGTGCGCGGGACGGCCACCTACAGAGTGTGGTGATACCAGAGGCTGTATAATAAAATTTTGACCTCCTGATGATGAGCACGTGGTGCTCGAAACATGTAGAGGCATGAAATAAAACTTATTGTAAAACAAAAAAAATATTTGTACATCAAGTTGGTTAATTACTAAGATAAATATACTGAGATTCACGGTCAGCAAAACTTCGAAAAATTATCGACTTAAGTTCTTTAAAAAAAATGTATTTAAGTCAGTGACAACACGGATTTCGTAATAAGAATAACAGAGTATCTTGCAATGGGATCAGCTTTCCTCTCGTCTGAATTGAAATATTATTAAATGGGAGATTAAATGTTCACGAAACAGTTAAGCTAGTACGTTACATTCATCCTGGTTAGTAAGAGAGACTATTAGCTTTGTACATCACGGGATATGTTTTCAGTATGCCTGTACTTGTGTACATACGTAATGTACTGATGTATTTCGAGTTGGAATTACAGTGAATCTAAATGCTTGAGACGAGGCTTTTTGACCGGCGCTCTCGCTTTGTTTAACATGTTATAGAATTTCAGATTTGGGAACAGCTCCCGCTGCGCGCTGCATTAGCATGAGATTTCCCAGTTGCGTGGTTTTGTTATACAGTTTTCTTGCGTGCCAACCATTTGGCACCGTGTTTCCTCGAAACCTACCCCCTCCACCCGCCCCCTTCTCCCACTCAGACAGTGTTTGTATAATATCATTGCGGTCTAGATCTCATGTGCTTGTATTCCTGTACCTGTTTCTGTCGGTGCGCGTATATCCGTAGGTTTATGCGAGGGGTGGTCAGTACTTTGACCTTGATAATGGGAAGTTACATCCCGTGGTCGACTGGAATATATACGTGTATAATTACTGTAACCGTTGGGGTAGGTTCGACGTTCTTGACGTAAGGTTGTACATTGGTCCTCGCGTAGAATTATGAGTCCTCCAGGGCGTCACTGTAACTGGGGAGAATTAGTCGATTTGAAGGCTAGTTTGACTTTCTAACTGCAGGGTTGTAAATAACACTCAGGGTTTTCTGGAGCGACGGAAGCGTGTCCAGCTGACATTTTGTAAGGAACTTTTTGTAGTCTTACGACAGGATGGACGATGAGACACTTGACATTTGTTCTGTTTTAGTACGGTCCGAATATAACTGACTGCTAGAAGTCTTATTTGTATCATCTTTTTGAGCGTGGGAGCAGGAA
>Ga0136643_10013267_pt1 | contig 12324 bp, 7 predicted proteins | sample TergutLab28metaG_FD_96883 | JGI IMG/M metagenome (GOLD analysis project Ga0136643, IMG submission 96883) | Labiotermes labralis P1 segment gut microbial communities from Petit-Saut dam, French Guiana - Lab288 P1 (version 3) (version 3) | ecosystem: Host-associated > Arthropoda: Insects >...
TGGTTTATGCCGACGATGTTAATATACTGGCAGGAAGCATACATACTCTAAAGGAAAATGCAGAAACTTTAGTAGCTGCTACTAGGGAGATTGGACTGGAAGTAAGTGCTGATAAAATTAAGTACATGGTCATGTCTCGAAATCAGAATGCAGGATGAATTCAGAGTGTGAGGATTGATAACAGTACCTTCGAGAGGGTGGAAGGATTTAAATATTTGGGAACAACTTTAACAAATCAAAATTCTATTGTGGAAGAAAATAAGAGCAGATTGAGGTCAGGAAATGCTTGCTATCATTCAGTGCAGAACCTTTTGTCTTCCAGGTTGCTTCCCAAAAATTTAAAGATCAAGATATATAGAACTATAATTTTGCCTGTTGTTTTGCATGGGTGTGAAGCTTGGTCACTGACATTGCGGGAGGAAAGGTAACTGAGGGTGTCTGAGAACATGATGTTGAGGAGAATATTTGGACATAGGAGGGACGACGTAATGGGGGAATGGAGGAGATTGCATAACGAGGAGCTAAATGATTTGTACTCCTCACCCAATATTGTGTGGGTGATAAAATCGAGAATGAGATGGGCTGGGCATGTGGCGCGTATGGGTGAGGAGAGGGGAGTGTATAGGGTCTTGGTGGGGAAACCAGAGGGAAAGAGACCACTGGGGAGACCTAGGCATAGATGGGTGGATAATATTAGGATGGATCTCCAGGAGGTGGGATGTAGGTATATAGACTGGATTGGGTGGGCCCAGGATAGACAGGTGGCGCACGCTTGTGAATGCGGTAATGAACCTTCGGGTTCCATGAAATGCGGGGAATTTCTTGACTAGCTGCAAACCAGTTAGCTTCTCAAGAAGGACTCTGCACCATGGAGTAAGGAGTAACTAACTACACACACAACACAACACAGCAAAATGCCAGATACCTTGTTGAAGGTTAGACAGCCTTCTTCATCATCATTTGTCATTCTGAAGTCATACAAAGCTTTGCACTGTGGAATATGGCTGGGCAGTGGTGTAACAACCTGCGGGAAGAAAACCTCCATTTTTATTCAGTGTCACTTTTCATGCAGCACTTAAACAACTAGTGCATTTTATTTGTGTGGCGGTCATATCCTTCTATTTCAGGTACAACACTAATAAACAACACAAGACATGTGATACTTGAAGAAAGCTCATTTGGAAACCACGACCAACTGATAAACTCCTTGCAGTGGTGGTCTTCATGAGAAGCCATCAGTTCCTTTGCTACTCAATAAATTCCTTACACTTTATGGAACCTTAAAGTTCAGTGCTGTGTTAACAACAGCCAAACACTTGTCCCAACTGTGAGCCAGATCAATCCAGTCCACACCATCCCAGCCTATTTCTCTAAGATACATTTCAATATTATTCTCCTCACTCAGAAATCACAACCATATAAAAATGGAACAAACAGAAACAATCTTCAACTAAAGATGTAACAGAAATATGAACAGAATTACAGCACCACTCAATTTTAATTCTTAATTTTCAATGTTTAAAATCATGATATCATAACAGCCATTACTATTACTAGAAATGTAATACAACAAAATCATAGAACTTCATTAAGGAAGCCAATGGAAAAAATAACAAGAGTACAGCATTATGTGACAATGTGTAAGAGCTACAATAATGAGCTTTCCAGGTTAAAACACGTCATAAATTTCTTATGTTCTGACATGTTAAAGGTCCCTGTTAACTAACTAACTACATGGGACAGAGTGCTTCTTGAAAATCCACCACTTCCTCAGCTAGTCAAGAAATTCCCATTTAATGGAATCTAAAGGATCATCACCATGTTCGCCAACAGCCTGCCACTTTTCCCTATCCTAAGCATGATCAATCCACTCCACAACCCCACCATACTGCTTTAAGATCCACTTTAATATTAACCTCCCATCTACAACCAGCTTTTAAAGTCCCCCCCCCCCCTCTCTCTCTCTCTCTCTCAGGTTTTCCATGGGACATAACTCAAAAATGACAGGTCCATGCATCCATTTTTACAATATCTTGTTTTACTGTGTCTGTGCATATAAAATGCCCTTAGAGTTGTGCCATTTATTTCAGAATCACCCTGCATGTATATAAAAATAATAAATGCAACCAACTTACAAGTGCAAAAGTACAGTTCCTTCATAACAAACCTGCACATATGTAAGAGGAAAGACGCCATGCTTTCCTCCACTCTCCCCATGATACCAGTTGTTATCAATTTGCTTACGCAGCAGTATGATATCCCCTTTCTTAAAGCACAAGTCACTGAAAATTAAATAACATAAAGTTAATATGAAGCATCACAACTACAAGTAACGGTTCTGCCATAATTTTTGAGAAACTAATAGTATTCATATTATTGTTACGACATGAAATATTTAGATGTCCTTAACCCTTAGCCGCCTAACAACATATTATATATGTCGTGCAGTGAGCCCTTTAAATAGCCGAATGGCCATTAAAATGGACCGTGGGGGGGGGGGGATTTAATTCCGGCGTCAAAGATTTAATTCCAGCGTCAAAGGGTTAAAGGTCATATTACATGGTTACCCCAGTAAAGTTATTTAGTTAAAATACAAATGAAACCAAATTAAATAAGACAGCCTAACTTAAGAGTTACATATGGAAAACCAGAATGAAGATTTCAGGAGGGAATTAATTAAATTAACAAGAACAAAATCACCAGCATCACCTAGATCAGCATCTTCCAACCCTTCTTCCAAAGAGTAATCCCTGAACTAATGTTTCATATCCCAAGGAACCCCTAATTATCAGACGGTTTACAAGCCAGAAAAGGCTGGTTGCAGGGAGAACAATTCAATTCCTGTTAAATAAATATCAAGATGATTTGTTTGTATGAAGTGCTGCTATATACATATGTATGTCTGCTTACACTGGTAGGGAAAATGAGGCATTTTCCGTCTTTATGTATTATCCAACATCACTATCATGAGATTACTTCAGCACTGCCCATTGTGGGACAAAAATTGATGCAATATTTCAAGGGATATTTGAAATTTCAAAATTTGTATTTACTTATTCCATGATTTCTTGCACAACTGCTAACAAAATTCTGCAGAACCCTCACTGGGAAACAATAACCCAGACTAGCAACTCGGTTCAACAGAAAATAAATTTATTTAAGCCAATTCAATAATATCAAGGGCATAGATTTTTTCAAATATATGTCTACCTAATTCATATGGGGGATGAACATTCATAATTTAAACTTAAAATGTGACAGTTTATGTTTATTTATGCTGGCACAAAAGTCACATCCAGTATAAATTTGTACAAACTGGCACCCTGTATGATTCTGAATAATTTAGTGTTGATTTTTATAGCTTCTCCAAGCACAACAGCTCTGTTGCACCAAAAGCCTGTGTCTGCCAGTACATCCCATGACTGCCGCTGTGCTCACAGAAATGTCAAAAGAGACACACTGCACATATTCTAATCAAGCTAACTGTATCACTAAGATAAGGCCTCTGTACCCATTCAAATTTTACCAGCACTCACAATAAAAGAAGAGAGAAGCAGTATAATTGGTATTTATGTATTGACAAAGGGGTGGCTAATATCGAGTTGTTGCTAAAAGAACTAGACACCCAAGGAGGCTACTAAATATGTACAGAACTGCTGTCAGTCATTTATCTCTAACTCCTAGCCTTTAAAACCCAATGCAGTCACTGATGGACCAAGTTACTTTACTTTTCAGTGCCCATGCCTGTACTAGCACAAGGCAGCATGTACCCTTTTGACTGGAAAGAGTTACATATAACAGGATGGCTGATAAAAGTTAAACTCTATCTTACCAGGGCAGGTTTTTTAATTTTAGCATATAGTTTATGAAAAACATATTATCTGATTATTAAATAAATGGTATTTTGTGGAAAATCAAATATTATGCAGCATGTCTTGAAAATGCATTCCTTGTTGCTTATATATCTATCATGAATTTCTACTGGTGTTTCCCTTTGTGCATTTGAATATGCAATTGTAGGTGTTCAAATGCTAATGCAGGTGTTGAACAGATGAATTGGAGAAGCTGTCCTTATACTGATAACATGCCCAATGGGGGCATGACCTTTCAGCCACACTGTATCATTCACTAAAACAGGAGACAATACTGGAAGATTGGGCAGTTAATTCTGGAGATATCAGTGAATGGTCTAAGGTGGGAAATGGTACAAGCAATACAATTTATGAATGACACAGAACTAACGATGTTTGACCCATATTTAAAATATCCTGCCACCTATACCAACCCCATTATTCCATCCATATTTCAATATGAAGTTTCTTAAAATGTGTTTCAGCTACATACAACAGTGTGAACATTAAATCTGGCACAGTTTAGTTGCTCATCTTAACAACTCATTATTCCACATGTATGGTGAACTAGGAGCTACAGAAACTACACAGTATCACCAGCATTCTTCCACTAAAGAAAACATGAGCTCATATATAGCAATTCTCTTCGGCTCTCTACAGATACAAAATATTCTGTATTCTGAGAAGATGTGTATTAGTGTAACAAACAAACAAAAATCCAATGTAGTACAACTTTGAACTATATTATTTTTCTTACCCTGGTTCACTTGAGAGGTAATCATATATTGCTCTGGCATATGGCTGATTTGGCTGTAGAACATGTTGCTTTGGACCTGTGTGTGGTCTGTTGTCAGCAGAAGAAATGGTTGCAGCATGTGTAGGCATCTGCTGCTGTTGCTGTAGTGGTGCCATCTGCTGAACTGTAGCTGGAGCAGGTGAAATACTGCCTTGCAAACGGTTTGGTACAGCATTGCGTTTCTTGGGAGCTGCATTACGCATTCCTTCAAGAATCCGCATGAGAAGGACATTAGGTGGCAAGTCCTCTATTTTCGCATCTACAAGAATGCGACATTCAGGGCATCGTAGTTCTTTGTGAGTACTCACAATCTCCTCTAAACATTTCTTGCAGAATGTATGCTGACATGGCAGTACTTTACTTGAAGTGTCCAGCCGTTCCAGGCATACTGAACATTCCAATAAATCATTCAATGTCCATTCATCCATTCTGTTGCACTTCCCACCGAAAAATTAGCCCGTTTCTTTCCCTTACTCTAAATTCTGGCAAATATTTGGTCAGATACTTTCTTGAGATGTCTTTACTGAAATTTTATCGCAGTACTCTTCTAGATACATGCAGTTAAGTCCACAAACAATTCATGCTAGGTTACTTTTTGACAACTATAAACTTGATCTTCAATGAAGGCTACATCTTTGTGACTGACACACCTTCAACAGGGCAGTGTTGAACACTACAAAGTGAACACAGTTTTCCTTTCTCATTTTAAAAGCCATTTATATTCAGATGCAAGCTTCTTTCTCTCCAAAATCATAAGAATTTCCAACCTCGCTGGTGAATGCAAATTCCATAGGTTCAAAATCTTGATACACTGACCTAAATGGTCATACACCTACTTGAACCAAACCGACTTTAACTGGAACCAATCACAACCTCTATCTGGATACAGCCTTTATAAAAGGCCTCAGAATCAATTATTAATTCCGAACTCCCACCTCTCATTTCACAGTATTAGACGTTACACGATTAACAATACATATTAAATGCCGGCAACACGTCTAAAACAATTGGACATGGGCCATTTCTGGCAGGCTTCAAACTTTTAATTATAAGAACTATCGATGGTATGTAATTCATATATGCCACTTAGGCCCACTCATGGATTATAGCCATACAAGTATCTTCATACACTGCTGCGTCGCCTTAAGTGAAATACGTTTCACTGAAAGACCGTTCAACCAAACTGGAAAACAACATAACCACGATTACAAGGAAGAATAACACGACGTTCACATACAATAGACACACTACAATGTCACGTAATGAACAAGGATTAAAGAAAAACCACTACATACTGCTTCGTCCTGCCTACTAATATTATCGTTATCCGGAGAGCATTCATTTATACAAATAAAACAAAAAACACAAAATAACTTCTATGCAGACACAACCAGACAAATCAATCACGCCTTAGTCCCCCATCACTATTTCCGGTTCTCCGCTAGCAGGTGTAGACCCACTTGCGTGATGTCAGATCACAGCCTATCACCAGCATACTGCTCTTAGAGCCGGAACAGTTTCATCGACGACGCCATTGACTGCAGTACACCTTCCGCACACAACACACAGATGTATTCCCACACACGTTCCATCCTATGTCCTGAATGATACAATCCTTCCCGTTCAACTATTGTGGCGGATTGATACATAATTTCAAAAACGGACCAAGACTTCTCACACGAGCACACAGATAACCAACCAGTGATCCGCAAACCGCAGTGAATTATTAAAAGCTGGAAATGATAACAAATAAATTTATTTACCTGCCAAATAAAATACATGAATTGTAACAATCCTATACATATAAATGTGTACATATTCTAACCGCTGAAATGTGAAGGTTAAAACTGACTTACTTTCTCCTAAAATGTCACCACCGTTGAAAAGTGGTGTTTCTTCATCAAAGTACACTTTATTTAATGTACATTTTAAATTAAACGGTGAATTCTGCCAAATTATATGTAAACACAATTTATGCAATACATATTTCAAAATTGAAGTTCTTTCTCAAGAATTGGTCACAGTAAAAAAGAACCATCTGACAGCTGACCGGCTCACGTTTCTTCACAGACTTTCATGTTCGTATACCTGCTATAATTTGAGTACACGAAATTTTACATTCACATTATAAAAGCAGTAAAAGGGCTTCACAAGCCCTAACTATATTGCCCATACATACTATTGCAAGTAAAGAAATACAGTGCATCTCACAATGGGCTACAGGATTTTGTAGGTCAGTGAAGCACAAGAGTACAGAATAGTGGATATTGTTATGCACACAGACTTCTCAGGTAATTCAGTGTGTTAGAACAATAACTGCTAACCGTTTTGTCATTGGTTTCCAAAAATCTCAGAAGCAACTGTTTGATGTTTTATCTTCACTGAAAAATGATCAATGCCATGACTTACCTCGACACATTTCAATGATCTGCAATCCTAGGAGTGGATGGAAGGCTAGACAAAGACTTTTGAAGAGCATGGCCCTCTGCCTAATTTTTGTCACAACATTGCTCAGTCTTTGAGTGAAACATATTTGCTTAGTCACTAAGCAGGGGGACTCAAATTTTGCAGCCTCCTACACTGGCTGATCACACCAACCTTTGGTTCTTTTCTGTTGGGATTTAACAGTTCCCAAGTGTGCAAGACAAAAACTGCAGCAGCTGAAGATTTAAAGAGAGCACAAGAAGTTTTTACAAAGTGTTATTCCAAGCATTTGACAAAAACTGTAGTGAGAATCTGAATGCCAACTGGTATTGTGCAGAACCACTTTAAAAATGTGTTCAGGTACTGGACACCATTACACGCAAAAGGTGGAAATTCATTGTCATAATAGTTCATGAGCTACAGTATTCTGCAAGCCATTATCAGACACACTGTATGGTGACAGCAATTTATAAAGTATTATGTACGTTTTTCACAAAAATATATTACTAAGATTCATCATTACCATCAGCCTGCAGTTTACACGTACAATACCTGGCTACATGAAGCTGTGGAACATTATATCAGCTCAAAGTTTAAGAATTATCTTTGTAACATTATTTACACCCCAAAGAATCCTATGCTCCTCACATATCAAGCTACCAGTTCCATGATATAAACAATCAGCAATACTACAACACCTGACTCTAGAATATTACATTTGATTACATGATGCCCGGTAAAAATTTCAAAATGATGCTAAAAGTCCGGCTAATATTAGGCTATCAAAGCGATCACAGGGAAGATAAGTATGAGTTTTAAAAAATAATAAAACTACGTAAACACTAAAAAATTAAAAATATGAGCAATATTACATTGTAAGAGTACATGTGCACATGAGAGTGTGGCAGAATATTCAAGTCTTCTGGGACGTGATGCTGTGTTCTTGGGCAAGCAGTTCCAAATTTGACTGCCTACCCTTGAAGATAAAGGCAACTCAGTCCTTCAAAACATCAGGAACCACTCATCTAACAACAGTGTCACATCCCAGAAGTGCGGAATCCCTAGCAGCAACTTAGCTCAAGTGGTAATACTTGAAGAACTAATTTTGCAGAATCTATTTTCTCAAACACCTTTCCAAGTTGTATGTAGCTGGCTCTACCAATACACATTAGCAAGACTGGCAGCATGCAATTTCTGAGATTTCCACAAGAATTCTGGCCTCCTAGAATGTGACGCTGCATTGCTGGGTAACTATCTCCTTGTGAAAGAATAACAATATTCATAAACCTATTTTCTGTAATTCAGTGGCAACTCTTAAATGACATCACGGTTACAATCTAGGTACAAGCCACAACTGGTTTATATGCGACTTGCCACCATGACTGCTAACTTCATATATTATGTATACATCCTTGTCTACAACACTTTCCATATACCAGTCTTATTTTTAACTTCTTTCCTTTACCAGAGCTCACTGATAATAAATCAGCATGCAGCTCTTCCATTAAAATGGTTGCTTCAAAGAAATACTTTTATGTGTTCCACACTACAGTGCTAGATGGAAGAGGTTGGACAGTCGGAGCCCTTCAAGTGAAGACTTGGCCAACTTCATGTGCACGAAAATATTTCGTGTGTTTCAAGGGTCTGTCCACATCCCATAACATTCAGTTCACAAAGAGTAAAAACATTCAGGATGACACAATCAAGTGACCATACCATCTTAACATTACATTTGAAATTGCATCCATACAGGTTGTTAAACAAACAATAATAATACACTTGTAAGTTTTGAGACTTCCACAGCAGTGTGACTGAGGATTCCAGCATTCTGGGATGTGATGCTTCATCAATGGGTAAGTGGTTCCCTGCGTCTTGGAGGAGAATACTGTCTTTATTCTCAACGGTATCCTTGTAACCAATTTTCGCAATCTGTTCTGGTCCACCAAACCTCTGACAATGATGGCAATATGCCCCTTCGGAACATCAGGAATTGCTCTTCCAAAATGCAGCATCACATCCAACAAGACCAGTATCTTCAATTTTGCAGCTGTTCCTGCCACATTCAGCAAACAGATGCTTCACGATGTTTAAAATAATCAGCACTTGAACACATTACTAATGTTCAACAAACTGCATCTTCAATTGGCCTTCTCTTGGGTTGCTTCACCACACGGTGGTTGCAGGTTCTGGCACTAGATAAGATGGAGACAGCATGTTCCTCCAAGATGTCAGAATATTCAAAACTACACAGTAAAGAACCCCAAAAGACCAGCAACTGGCAATAACTGCCATGAAAAACTGCAAACTTACATACAGTAAATGCCCACGTAACTGTTACTCTCAACTGGCAGACACCTGTATGAAACAACACTTGACAATTATTCTCTGTAAAAGTGACAGGCATTGTGGGCTGTATCATCACTCACAGCAAGCAGTTAACATTTGCATGATGATCCTTGCATGATGGTGAAGCATAACTGTTACAGTTAGAATCATTATGGATAAACCCTATCACAGGATTGATGAAAATTAGCACAATTATGAACTTTCAGTGGACTGTTAAGCTTTGTAAGCATGCTTTCATAAAGCTGGTCAAGGTCACTCAATGTTTCTCAGCATAAATCTCTCCAATTTTTCTTAATGCAAGCTATCCTCTTGTGCTGCTTACTAATAAACTACACTTACTCAGTCAAACACAACATAGGTGTTTACATGTATAAGAATTTTATGTATAAGTAATTTTTGGGCTGCAAGAGAAGTATTTGGAAACTTAATTCAATTATACTTGGCAACCAGGCCTCTATTAATACACTGGTTGTTAAAATACATATTTGAATTGCATTTTAGGATCTTCCTGTTTAGATTTTTTACCAAGTGATGGAATAATACCCATGTTGTGTTTGACAGAGTAAGTGCAGTTAACCCTCCCATTCTTATTTATTTACAACCTCATTCCCAGAAATTAGTTATTTATGCCCAAAATGTATTAAAAAAAACGGATTTAGTATGGGAAAATATAAAAATCATGCCACCAGTCCCTATACATAAACCATTACAAGCAACATAATAAAGCAGCAAAGATACAACACACAGAACATGATTATAATGTGGTGGTAAATTCAGACAACTGGTGCAATATGCATTCCATCTGGTCACCTGTGCAGGAAAGTTACAATGTTGGAAGCCACCCATCAGAGGATAGGATCAAGTGATGCAACCAGCATGACATCTTATGTAACACAACAAACATTCCATGGCTGTAGAATTGAGACCAAGCTTGAGGTTATCAAATTCATTCAATGTGTAATTAGTGAATGTGGAATAAGTCTTTTAAGTTCTGAAAACAACTTTCGAAATTCAAAAATTTCAAACACAAAATAATAATGCATGATCACAAGAATAAAAATTATTTGATCATCAACTATGATTCAGATATAACGCAGACTGCTGTTTTATTAAATATTACATAAAAAATCTGGATAAAATGAAGAAAACAATTCATTAACTTTTAATTGTTGTACATCTCAATGACAACAGTGCATGTGCACAAGCCCATTTGCTCAGCATTGCATATTTTCGTAATAATACTGTTACTTCCAAATAAAATCTCGCCACCAGTACCACAGTCCTGGGGGACTTCAAATCTCCTGTTTCCAGACAGAAAAATATTAAATTTATCTATCACTTGAAATAACATGAAATAATAACAAAAATAGCTTTCCAATTCTACAAAGAAGCTGAACTGTTGGGATTTTTATATCTTTGGATGGGTTTACTGTACAAATGGCAAGGTTATTTATGGAGGACCTCAGTAAAAGAAGAAAAGTCGCTCCTGAGCACTTCCTGACAGCAGGTGCCATCCTCGCTTGACATTCAGATACTGGATGATGGCACGAACACAAATTAAAAGCCCTGAAACAATAAACATTAAAAGGCATTAACATTTCCATGTATATTTATATTAGATACCATGTTCACTGCCATGACAACTTGCAGGCATTCTGTATAATACAAAGAAAGAGCCCTTTAGGTAGATACCATGTCCATCTATCTATCCATCCATCCATCCATCCAGGAGCCTGTCCATGAACTAATATCAGCAACTGCAAAAAGTTATCAAGCAAGAACTAATTTTGCGAAAATCAGCGCCACGAGACTTTACATAAGGAACAAACTTTCTACCCACACTTTGCTCTGGATGTGACTATGGACCTGCTGCCTGACAGACAATGCAATGAATGACTTCCCAATTACTTGACTGATTTGACTAAAATCTGATGTATCTTTCCACATAATGCTGTTTGGAAATTCTGAGTTTCATAAAAATTGCTTCAATGACAGCCACACTTCACTTACGGGTGTAATGAAATGTTACCTTTATTGAAAATTTTAAGAGATTCTGCTTTCAAATAAAACCTACAAACAATGCATCAACACAGCATATACTGTAACTTGTATATTGTAAGTTAACCCTTAGCCGCCGAACGACATACATATATATATATATGTCGCGCTGTGAGCCCTTTAAATAGCCAAACAGCCATTAAAGTTGCCGGGGTGGGGGGTGGATTTAATTCTGGCGTCAAAGGGTTAATATAAGTAACAATATCAAATAGGCTGTATGCACATTTAGAGAGCATAAATGTAGTAGCCTCAAAGAGTTCCCGGAATTCGCTGGTACAAATTACAGGAATTTGCTGGTATAATTTACAAGAATTCACTGGTATTAATTTACAGGAATTGCTACTTATGAATAAAGAAATGTACACTGACATACTTCATTGCCTTAGGGATGCAGACAGAAGGAAATGCCTTGAAAAATGGAGAATCAACAGCTGGTTTCTCCTTCATAACAATGCTCCAGCACACCAGTCAGTTTTGGTTAAGGAATCCTGATCAAAGAATGTGACAACAATGAAGCATTCCCCATACTCTCCTGACATGGCTGAAGCTGATTTTTACTTGTTCTCTCAAATGAAATCAGCACTGAAGGTACAGTGCTTTTGTGTTGGCACCGACATCATTAAGAAAGTGACAGAAGAAACAAAAAGGCTTTCATAAAACCACTTCCAGGAACGTTTCCAACACCCTTACAGTCGCTACCAGAAGTGTATAGTTGCACAAGGGTACTATTTGTTTGGGGGGGGGGGGGGAGGGGTTCCATGGTTTGTCCTTTTTTTAAATTTTCAAAAATCTATTTTTTCGGTAAAAATTTTAAAACACCCAACCAAACATACACACAAACACAAAAAA
>Ga0136643_10013269_pt1 | contig 12322 bp, 7 predicted proteins | sample TergutLab28metaG_FD_96883 | JGI IMG/M metagenome (GOLD analysis project Ga0136643, IMG submission 96883) | Labiotermes labralis P1 segment gut microbial communities from Petit-Saut dam, French Guiana - Lab288 P1 (version 3) (version 3) | ecosystem: Host-associated > Arthropoda: Insects >...
AAATATCTCCTCAAAACCCTATTCCCAAGTACCCTCAGTCTAGGTACCTCCCTCAGTGCGAGCGACAAAGTTTCTCACACATATAAAAGAACAGGTACAATCATTATTTTGTATATTTTAACCTTTATATTCTGGATAACGAATGGCAGACAGAATGTTCTGGACCGAACGGTATCAGGCATTCCCTGAGTTGACTGTGCTCTAAATTTCTTCATGAACGCAGTTTTTATTAGCTACGGTTGTTCCCAAATACGTGAATATTGCCGCTTGTCAGCTGTATTTGTGTTGTGATTTTGTACTGCATCCTGGACACGAGACATAAACATGTACTTAGTTTTCTCAGCATCACTTCTAGACCACTGTCCTTGTTAGCGGCTCATAAAACGTCTGTGTTTCTTTTTCTTTTTCACGTAGTGTGTCTGCTTGTACGCAATAAACGAATATCATCAGCATAAAACAGAAGCTGATGCACACCGATCAGTTTCAAACCTTCCTGCTTTCCTTAACCTCCCTAATGGCATTTTTCTGATGAAAAATTGATAAGCAATGGCGTTAAAGCATCTCCTTTTTTATTGTAGATTTTCTTTTTGTAAATACGTTTTTTATTTCTTTATAAGACATATTTTTTTTTATGAAACTGGGGGGGGGGGGCTTTTCTATTTCGTTTTCTCAGGTCTCAATATGTGAATGCACGTTTTTTTCCGAGGACGGGTGTGATGATACCAGAGGCTGTATAATACAATTTTGACCTCCTGATGATGAGCACATGGTGCTCGAAACATTTAGAGGCAAGAAATAAACTTATTGTAAAACAAAAATGTTGTGCATCAAGTTGATTAATTACTAAGATAATTATACGTAGATGCATGGTCAGCAAAACATAAAAAACAATAAAATTTGCTACTAAGAACAAATAAATTTTACCCCTGTTTTCTGTTCCGCTTTCTTTCCACACACAGATTGTACTGTTTAAAATGCAAGGTCATATAATGGGGATTTTAAGAAAGACTCTTTTTTTAAGTTCTTGTATTCGGACAAGATGGGGGTCATATTGCTGCACTTCACACTGAACAAGACCTCTTAACATAACGAATTTATCTCCTCCTGCAAAGAAAGCTCGTTTCAGGGTAGCAATGTAATAGAAAACGGCGCGCGATCATCAATCATTAAGCACCGAGTGACAGTCTTGACTGATGACATAGTTTACCGTCTCTGCAATTCCCAATACCGCTCCTATCAGCACATATAACACTCTGCGGCCAATATACCTTGAAGCCGGAAGCAGCAGTCCACACATTACTGTGTCTACCTCAGGAAATATATTTAGGCTGATACACAGGATGATCCTCTAAAAATGTGAGCATTACAGCTTCTGAACGGGTTCACATAAGGCAGTGTTTCTCAAACTGGGTTCCGCAAAGGTGTGTCAAGCGTTCCGAGAGACGAAAATGCTTAATGGCGGAAGAGTTCTACGGGCGGTACTAAATTTGTATGAACGAATTAAGATTCGTGTGGCGACATTTTGCACTAATCATTCCGTCACTGATAGCAAGCAGTCAATCGCTAATTCAACTCCAGAAGCTTCATAATTCTATAGTCAATTCAGTTTAACACAGCTGACCATAGACAGTATCTATGTGTCAGGCGAAACGTTTAGGTTACGATCTGTTTGAGTTTTGCCTTATTTTTACATATAATGTACATAAAAGATTTAAAAACTGCTCGTATTCAATTTTATATTTGGCATCTTGTTGACCGGTATGGATACCTCAATAAGGTTTGTAGCTTTTATAGGTTCCATGAGCTAAAATGGCGGAGAAACATAGACATTAGGTAACGCAGTTCTCGGCATGTGTTAGAGCAACTCATGACGATTAGTTTTATGTAGTAGTAATTATTACTATTATTGTTTATTTTATTTCTAATTATTTTTATTCGTTACAACAAAACTGATAACGTCGACACCCCAGGGCAATGCACAGGGTGTGGCGCGGTTCTGTGAGACCAGGCTACCTTCCATGAACTGCCACAAGGTTAGGATCCGGTGCCCTCACGTTTTGTCTACACGTCCGGATCCTGTCTGCCGAATGACACAGCCAATCTCCACGAACTTGTTACGCCACTCATTCACTGACGGTCTACTTGGTGTGTCCTTATGTTACGTCCGGTGGACTAATCTGGTCTACATGAATCTCGCCACACAATAAGCCTTCCGGTGGGGCGTCCACCTTGTCAGTTCTACAGTAATATGTAATAACAATTAACATTCTAATACATAACAACAGAAACAGTCTATAAAATAAAAGTTCTGATTTGCTGTACCGTAAGCCGAAAGCTGCATTATGTCAGCCCACTCGAAAGCTGTACGTATCCAAATTTTTAAAGCTACTCGTAATACAAAAAACGTAGTGGAAACTACACAGTCTTCATTATAACGCGAACTATTTTTAAACCATAAAATCTTATGTTGGTAAGCTTGCGTAAAGCAATGGTTGGCGTTTCTGTGACAGCTTTAGCTGGCAGATAACATTCTACACTACAGAGCAGAGGGTGTTTATTGCGAAAATGTTTTGGAATGCCAGACAACGTGCAAATGCAAATAAATTACGTGCAAAATTTTGGGGTTTGTACTGCCCCGTAAGAAAATTATGTAATATATTTGGTCTGAAATTGTGAAGGGTTGTTGTGTTGGTTGTTCCCAACGAAATATCTCGACGTTGCAAACAACACCGGCGAACTCGTACAAAGTGTAAAGGCGGCAGTTAAAGAACTTTAACTTCTAGCACAAAATCAATGTACAAAAATGTCAGTCACACAAGGTCTCTCTGGCTGACCATTTTAGAACCAAAAGGTTTCGATATAGAGTCTGCAGAATGCTCAAAAGAACACAACATATGGAATAAATATCAATGTATTTGAAGCCACGGACCGTAAAACCTTTTAATTTAACGCCGAGGAAACGATTTATATTTGTAAAAGTCTGTATTTTATATCGTGACAAAAAACTATAACCCCGATATTAAACGTTACGGCTTGCAAATAAAATTGAAAATAATATTTATATCATCTAGGACAGGTGTCGTGATAATACAGAATACTTAGAATCGTGGTTCATATTTCTGGCCGGAAAGAATCTGTAAAAGTCTAATCAAAAACTACAAACACGCTAAATAGGATTCACATTTTGCACGTCCAAATCCTGGGACGTCATAAAATGCTCATTATTCCTGGTTCCTATTTCTGGCAGAAAGATTGTGTACAACCCTACTCAAAAATAAATGTGCGGTTGACTATAAAAATGCAAAACAGTATTCATAGCCTGCATGACTAATGCCTAGAACATCAAAACATTCTTAACATCGTGCTTCTTGTTTCTGGCAATAAAAACAAACAACTTAAAACACTGGTCAGCTAAAAAAAATGCAAGCACTAAGTTATACGGCTATTCTGCATGGCCAATACCTAGGATACCATAATGTGTCTAACACAAAGGTCCTTATTTCTGGACAAGGGCAATTTGTACAGTCCTGGACCAGCATATATACATGCTTAGCTATGAGAATGCATAACAATATTCATATTTTACATGACTAGCACCTACGATGCCATAAAATGCTTGCAATCAACGTCATTTCTAGCCGAAAAGGAAACAGTACAGTCCCAATCAAAAATAAGCGTGCAAAATATTATTCATACTTTGCACGGATAACGCCTAGGATATCAAAATATTCTTAAATTACAGGTCCCATTTATTGACAAATAACACACCCACAAGGGCAAGAAGTACGGAAAAAAATCCAAAGTTCACAAGTTAAAACACGAAAATATTCCAGTTAATAACGAATACATAGTTCATAGTACAAGTCTATCTGTCTGCCCATTCCTTCCACCCTATTCCTCCAAAATGGTGGGTCCCATACGATACAAAGAGTACCTCTTCAGGAGAAAACCGCGGTAATGTTTCGCATTTATTGACTTTCTTGAATTAGAGAACGGACGCCCAAAGATACACCTCGAGGGAATTCTGATGACGCTCCGCAACTAGCGCCATTGTTGGGATACGGAGAAAATCTCTACTGAAAAATCAGTAGCGCTTGGGGAATACAAAGAGAAATCACAACTTCCGGATTGAATGTTAATACAAAAGTGCAAATACCTATGATTTGCTTTCGGTAAGGTTGCCTACTAACATAAACGACTTGCCTTCGGTAAGTGTGAATACAAATACAGAGGACTTGCCTTCGGTAAGGTTTCCTTGTATAGTATACCCCATCTTCGCATTATACGATCACTTTGCGCATAAAAAAAAAAAAGAAAAGCAATCCCATTACAGGCCTGGACAGGCCCTGAGGGTTCCAGGAGGTTGAGGCTCCCAGATTTCAAGACAATCGGCACATGAAGGTAATAAGGTTGTCAGCCCTACGCACCGGTCGCCTTTACCCCCCAGGAAATGCTACTGGTACCCATTTCTGTTAGGGGCTGAGTCATCCCCAGGGCCATAGTGCGACCGGAAGGATTATGCCAATGAAAAATTCCAATGACATCACTGGGAATCGAACCCGCGACCTTCCACTTCCCTCCAACGTGGCCTGAAGGCCACGTTGGAGGGAAGTAGCTGTACCGATATTATGACCTGTACCGGAGGCTGCAGTTACAGTTTTTAGTACTCCTGATGATGGGTGCTGTGACACCCGAAACATGTAGAGTGACTTTGCTGTAAATAAATATCTGCATACTGTTGCATCTGGTTGGATTTTTATTAACATTGAATTATGATGCACGGAACCGTGAGCTTAAAAAAACAAGTTTCTGTGTATAGGCACCCACGTACCAAATTTCATCAAAACGTTCAGTGATAAAACATGTGGGCAAACAGACAGGGTTTAATTTTATATACTTTGTTCAAAGAACCCATAAAAAATTACATGCACCCATGCATATATGTTATTTGTAGTATTTGTGAATTCTAACAATGCATCTAACACTGATATGTATACGTACGATTATGTATTATGTTTACAGAAAACACTCCAAAGTCTAACCAGTAATTTGTAACAATCTACAGCGTCTGTCTTTGCATATTTAAAGCTGATATTTACGTTTAGATTTAGCAGTTCAAAACACGCTGTTTTCAGCTTAATTAACACATCATGGACACGCCTCAATAAAAGAGTACAAATATTTGGGACGAACTCATACACATAAAAATCTACTCCTTGTGTTAGTTAAAACACTGTGGTGTAGACAAAATAAAACTGACCTACTGACTTGAATTTAATGAGAGGGTTGAACTGCATTCATTACACACAGACCCATTCACGTACGATATGAAGATATTTGATTGGTTACAATATGGAATTAAGTAGCCACAGTGTACTGTAAGAGCCGTCAGGGCAATGTAATGCGGAGATTAAGGAAAACCCCCCTGAAGAGACTAATAATTTAGAAGAGCAGAAATTTCGGGGCGGATTTCAAGCCGGAGTGTACCGCACTTCGTGTACAGCGATTACGGTAAATTCTTCAACAGAACGTATCAGTCGGCACTGCGAAGGTCGGTCCCCTCATCAAAAACCAGAAAATATATTTTCGCACTTCAAACAGGTGTGGCCGGCTTGCTGTACTGAATCAGTCTTTACGTCACGGGCTTAGGCTGTATGCGAGCATGCAATAACTTACAGTGCAGCGGACACGTAAAGCCCAGTTGAAATTAACTTGAGCTGGCATCTGACTGAAAGAAATAACATTTACACGCGATTACTCAGTAACGGCTCGAATCCGATCGAGTGTTTAAAATTCACCATCTCATTCGAACTACGACGTCAGCAGCGATGAAATCAGTTTGAGTGTGCCACTTATTGAAGTGTTCGGTGCATATGAGTGGAATCATTTGTGTTCGTGAAAGTGTTCAGTACATGACAATGAAATCCTTACACTAAAATATATTTCAGTTGTAAGAGAAACATATAGGCACTTTCAGCGGTCTTCAAACATTTAGTAGTCTGTCTTACGATAGGTACACAGCCATTCCAAAGCCAGTTCACCATACAGTGCGATCTTACGCTCCCTCTTTCGATTTCCAGCATCCACCTTTCCCTTAAGGTCATCCAGTAGTTGCTTACGTCTTCTTCCTCGTCTTCCCGTCATTTCTAACCTTCCCTCTGTCTTTCCTTCATTAACGTGTTTTAGAAGGCAGTTCCTACGCAAGGTGTGACCAATCCTTCCAGCTTTCCTTCTTTTTACTATGTATAGATATTCCTGTCCTTCACTTCTACAAAGTAAAATGTTAACAAGACAGACAATGTACGGATAACGTAACATTGAGGCTGTTTCATGCAACCGTTGTTGCAGTGGAAAAGCAATAAGTATTAAATATTCTAAGGGTGTGTTTGTACCCTTAGTTACCCAGCACGCAAAGTGCAAGAGCAGTACCGACATCTGTGGCCTGTCTGGCTTTACCATATTTTTCAACATTATCTCATAAACGGCACAATTTTCGGGAAAAAAAAGATACTGAAAATAAACTGTGTGTTTTGATTTTCTCTACAACTGTTGTTGCAAACATTTTTCATTCTAAGAAGAATTCAGCGAGATATGATCAAAAATGTAAATTGGTCTTCATGTAAAGTATTCGTTATGCTTGCCAGATTTTAATGAAACTTCTCTACACATTCGAAAAACACTCAAATATAAAATTTCATGAAAATCGGCCAGTGGGAGTCGAGTTGTTTCGTGCGGACGGACAAACATGGCGATGCTAATTGTCATTTTTCGCAATTTCGCGAACGCGCCTAAAAATCAGACTCTCAACACATATGTGCCACATTGCATGACTGAATATCTTGTGATTGATCAAAGTAATACACCTAAGTTGAATAAAATTAAAAACGGGAAGATACAGTTTACAGCCTCCCCTTACATACAGACCTTAAACCTGTACAATATCATCCACAAGACCTGAATAAAATCGACTAATATCTATTCCGGTTACGTTATTGGAGCAGGGGTCAACAGAAGATCGACGTCAGGAACTCCGAATTGTCTGTTAAATTTTCAACTTTATTGCATATAGCCAATTTTACTACGACCTGAAACTCTCTAGAAGAGTAATACCAGGAAAATGTAATTCAATCTCCAATTTTTTTTGTATGAAATCCTGACAGAAAAGACTCATGAAAAGATGCAAACTTCATAATGGTAAGCTATTTTGAATTCACCTTCAGTTTTCGTATTCAATTTTCTTTATACGAACACAGCTCCCCCGCTTTGTGGATTAGAATGTCGACAACAGACAATCATAAAATAGCAATGTACCTGAAAGCTGAGTCCGGGAAAGCGTTGTTAACTCTCTCCTCCTATAAGCAATGACATTCAAGCTCTATCCTTGCGTTCTTTTAAATACGCTATTTTCGTTTGCATTGGTACAAAGGCAACTATCCACTGACAGGAAGTTTCTCAGTAATGAGTTACAAAGGCTGTGGATGGAAGAGGTCGTGGAATATTATAAGGACCCATCACATTATTTTCCTGCAGGGTAAGAGGAAAATAATACATACAGCTGAACCCCGAGTACAGATGCCGGTCATCGCGAGCTGTCACCCACGGGACCGGACGTTCGATACATTTAGCACATATTCTGCATGGAGAAATACGAACGTTTACTTGCCTAAGGAACAAACTTCCCGGCAACCTCGGCAGAAACTTACAGAAGTGTTTAGCATATATATATAGTGTGTCTAACTAACCAAAGAACTTAAAACTACAAGAAACAAATGCCAACTTGGGCAGCTAATACTTCCTAGCTGGTCACGAAATTTGCCTCATTTTATGGAAGCCGAATGTTCATAACCATTTTCACAACAGCATGCTGCTCTTCCACATTCACAGAGTCACAAATGAAAAGAAAATAAGAATACTAGATCACTTTCCGTAATACGTAAGTGAAGGTCACACGCTGATGAACGAGCATAACGAGTGTACTTGAAGACGCAACGTTCATTCCAGTGCCGCGGTTTCCCCCCGTGACGATATAAAATAGTCTCCTTGAAATGCGTCTTCCAATGGGCCCACTCTCCGTCCCTCAGATGACAGAAAATTGAGTCCGGAAAAACGGTAGCTGATAACTGACAGGAAACGATGTACTCGGAAAAAAAATACCTGTCCCACTGTCACTTTATGTAGCACAAGTACCACACGAACTATCCTGGAACTCGGGCCTCAGCGGTAAGCATTCGGCACGAATAACTAGTTAAGATAGCCCGACCGACTGCACAGTATATACACATGTAAATAATGCAATGGGCTTGATGTACTAAATGATTTGGAAGAAAGCCAAACTGATAGGGAAAGGGAAGAAGCTAATTTCCCGAGCAGCAAATGGGGCAGAAGTTACTTCAGATAACGGAAAGCTTTGCCTCTTCACAAACAGAGGAAGACGGGCATTTTGAAGATCCGGGATTCTTCTTCATTGAGAGGATCTGGGCTCTAGAGGAGCAATTTCGTGAGCGACGGAATGTCCTTTTCAGTATCGTCATTTATGTAGGCGAAAGTGTTTGATACACAGCATATCAGTCATGATTCCCTCTTTCACTTCAATTCTGGAAGGTAAGGGTGACTCAAAAAATATGTCATTTTCAGCATAATTTTCTCCTGTGTTGGAATAATTATTTACAGTCATAGCTTTCAACTTCATAATCAAACTTGAACAACATACCAACAAGAAACACGCGTTTCTTTTCAAATTTATTATGAAATTGCCGTTCTGTTAGGAACATTCTTCAGAGCGTTCTACACCACACTGACCGTGTCAAACAGTTCGGTGACTTCAGAGATTTTGACGGACTCCAGAAAAGGTAAATTTCTTAAACATTTCCGTCAACTTGTGTTTTAAAGGGGACAGAACTAGACCGCATCTGGCAAAGATAATGCTGCCCCTGTGCACACCAAGAAAATACATGTGTTAGTGGAGGTAGAGAAAGCCCCATTCATCCTTAAACTAGATACTAGATAACTTCACGTTCCGGCCCTTTTACTCTAAGAAACGTTTCTCCGGCACCCACACAACAGGGGGCTGCGTGGGCCTCAGAAAGCCGGTCTAGTTGATTTGGAGAAGAGTGAACTCTCATGCACGTGCCGGGAATCGAATGACGACTCCTTGGATTTCGAACACGAGGCCAAGACACTATACTGACTACTCGAACCGGCTGGTGATTCACACGTGTACCCACACTAACTCAGCACAAAAAAAGACTACTACAATTCTCAAGTCTTGTCTTGAAATCAATCTAACTTAAGTCACAGCCCTTGGTTTTAAACCACTATTTAACTCACACAGTATCCATGGGGCGGTCCTTTCTAAGGCGACTATACTCGCTCAGGCGCATCATCGCGTTCACAGCAGCCCACAGCTGGACATAACTGCGAGTCAGACGAAAGCATTCCACATCTACATATCCCATTTCTTTCCAAGTTTATAAATATCAACAGTAATGCAATAATACGCATATATCGAAGCCGCAGAACACGAGCTACTGCGGGTTGAATACCTGCTAGGGCCAACAGACTTTCGTCAGTAGACTTAACTGTTACGGTAAAGGTAAAGTTCACCTTGTCAACAGGTCATGGAAGAGAAGAGTTGGAGTAAAGGTAGAGCTGTACTATTTCTTTAACCTGGGTCACAGATGGGGTGGGTGGTTAAAGCCACGCCCCGGCCGCTTTTACCCCAGGAAAGAGACCCCGGAACCCTCGTACAGGGGGGGGGGGGGGGGGGGTGTCCCACAGCCGGTCTGGACGGGTGCGGAAACCTTCGCTCCCCACCAGGATTCGATCCCTGGACCGTCCAATCCGTAGCGAGTCGTTGTACCGACTGAGCTATTCCGGCTCATGACTTACAATGGTATCGAGAACTAACTACCAGGAGACAGACATTTCCAAATCTTTTAAGCTCAGAGTTCCATCAAATGCCAGAACTAAGAATACGTAGATTTGCTTAGATGTGTGGCAATCTCATGTAACTGAACGAAATATGGCCAATTTTTGACCCAATTCTTTACACAACCACACAGAACATCTTGCCTCCGAATGAAAGACTTTCAATTACAAATTAATGCCTGTAGTAAACGTGAGGAAAATCGTGCTGTAATTCAACTATTATTTAATTTTTCATGTAAACTAATCCTTCCCTATATATTACATAGATCATTAGTATAAATCCGTTACGGAATGACTACTCGTTTTGTTTCAGACTGAGAGAATGGCTGTCTGTACGGGTTTCACTTTAAATAGTCTGTAACACCGACTGTAATGTAATCCACTAGCGCAAAAGAATAATCACATTAACTTATTCACGGAGCAGCTCCACAGCAGAGTTTCTCCTTCCAGCTGACATAATAGGCTGAAAACTTGTCTTCACCATGGCACAGGGGTGAGGAACGATGTAAAGAACAAGGGGGCAGAACGCAAGGTGGTCTGGAGCTGGGCTGGCTAACTTCAACTCTCAAGAGGGCCACACAATTCGTTAAGGAACCGTCTGAGGGCTGCACGTGTTTATTCATATATCGTGGGGAGGGGGGGCGGTAATGAATTCTCTAAAAGGCCGTTATTTACGAACTGTAAGTTACGCTAAAAGTAAGGGTGAATAAAAAAGTAGTAGGCCTTACTAACCTTGGTAAAACATAAAGAATCATTCGTTCACTACGTGTTGCCTTACGAGTGATGAGTTACAGTTTCTTGATTCTTTATCTGTTAATAAAATTGACATAATATGCTCAGTAGAATAATGTTTTTAACCTGTATTACTGAAACTATTCAGGTGACCGAGGGCCGCAATAATTTCCTCGACGACCACATGTGGCCAGCGGGAGGCATGTTGGTCATCCCTGGTCTAAAGCTTCATTCTACACGAGTGGATCGCCCTCAAGTAGTAAAAATGCTGTAGGAACTAGACAATACATCCAGCACTCGGCCATTCCTCTGAGATCCCTTTACATTGTAATACACATCGGTAGAGATAAGCAGACACAGCTACTAGAACTTTGGCGTCCACTCGACTGCAGTTGTGCTAGTCGGGTCTTGCGATTCGGAACAAACGGGAACTACAACCCCACAGCGAAGAAACGACATACATAGAGAATCGAGGTCCTTAAGCCGGTGACTATGTAGAAAACTTAATTCCGAAATGTGATACCGTGTGACCTGGTAGATATAAAACAATACTGCAGAGGAAATTACTGCCTCAATGATAATCTACCCTGATGATAGAGGCAGTAGGTTCTTCCGAAACATCAGTACATGTCTAGGCAGATTACATGGCGTCACATGCCCAATTCCGATTCTCTTAAAAAAAAACCTTTCATTTTTAGCGACGTGACAATATGTGTCTTGGTTTATAACTCTAAAGACCAGGCAAAAAACTTGAGAAACTGAAGGTCGATTAGCTATTCAAGAACTCCCCGCGTTTGAAGAAACCCAAAGGTTCATTGCTAAGTTCGTATTAGCTTCCCAATAAGCATATTTTGAGCTATAAAAATTCAGCCCACATCCTCCAAAACCACTTGTTTACAATCCATTTTAAAATAATTGTCCCATCTACAACTAAAGCATATGTGTGGTCAGTGGTACCGTGTCAAAACTTCTGGTCCGCCGTTTGCGGGTTAAGGCCACGAGCTCCAAATAAGGAAAATCGTTGTACATATATTCAGTAAGCAGTCGTGGACAACCAACTGTGGCTGGTCCGTCAGCTTGGGTAATGGGCAGAGGTTAGTATTTCTCAGGGCAAAAATTAAAAGAGCAGATTACGAAATTTGATATTCCGAGGACGCAGAAGATGACGTCATGTAGTCTGGCAAATATATACCGACACTATGGAGGAACACGCTACCTGCATCTTCAGGATAAAAGCCAATAGCAGTATTCATATCACGAAATGCCACGCGGGTCAATTACTTGCACATCTTAAGGCGTTCCGTTTGATCCTTCAACGAAAATGAGCGGCCGATCGCAACATTGTAACTGTTCCATCAGTCTTAGAGCAGTGGCCAGCCAATTGCATTTCCAGCTACTTCTGCACAGTCTACTGCATGGGGCACAAGAAGGTTAACATGCTTAGACATTAACACGGTGCGCCTCATACTGCTAGGCTAAGAGCTCTTCATTATCTAACGAAAAGATTAATTATATCGATGTGCAGTTCAGTATTTCACCGTCACTGCACTGGCACAGCTCACTGCTGTACTGATTTAACCAGTCTGTGTAACCCAGTCCTTGATGAAATATAACACGCAAATCCCCACCTAAAATTACATTCATTCTTGATAATTTATCCCTC
>Ga0136643_10013270_pt1 | contig 12322 bp, 6 predicted proteins | sample TergutLab28metaG_FD_96883 | JGI IMG/M metagenome (GOLD analysis project Ga0136643, IMG submission 96883) | Labiotermes labralis P1 segment gut microbial communities from Petit-Saut dam, French Guiana - Lab288 P1 (version 3) (version 3) | ecosystem: Host-associated > Arthropoda: Insects >...
AGTGGCAGCTTAAGACCAAGCAATTAGTACAAACTATTTTAAGAATAAAATTTTGAAGGAAGAAATTGAGAGTAAATGCCGGTTATGTAAGCAACATGAAGAAACTATTGACCACTTAACCTCGGGATGCCCCATTTTGGCGAAGAACGAATATTTAATGAGACACGTTAAAGTTTGCACACATTTGTACTACTCAATATGCAAATCCTTAAGCACAGACAAATAGTACACACACATGCCCAAGCCAGTGTGTGAAGAGGGTGATGTCACAGTATTGTGGAATCAAGTAGTACACACAGACAGAGAATTTACAGCAAATAGGCCAGATATAATAATTAAAAACAAAAAAGAGAAAACATACACATCGATAGATGTGGCAATACCTGCAGACAGAAATGTTGTGCAAAAGGAAGCGTAAAAGAAGTTAAAATACAAGAGTTTATGTATAGAGATAAAAGGAATGTGGAACCTGAAATGTACGATTGTACCAGTAATAATTGGAGCCACTGGAATAGTAACGAGAATCTTAAGGAAAAATTTGGAAACTGTACCAGGAAAATATTCGATAGATTCACTACAAAAGACAGCTATACTTGGAAAATCACACATAATACGGAAAGTACTACAGCGTAAAGCTTGAAGCCTGAGCGGTGGGGATCACTGTTGGTTCAAGAGAATTACCATGAAAAAAATTCCTGTGGCAACAGACACCCATATCGTATAATAATAATAATAATGAAGATAAATTTACTGATGTATGTTTGAGTTCATTGTCTATGTGTCTTCATAACAGTAGGTTCTTAACGTAGTGTGTAAAATCTTTACACAATCGGTAAATATACCTTCTTCCTTTTGGTCTGTATTTCCTTTGCAGAACTCATTATTTGTACTATGCATTTTTTTGTCTGTGTCAAATTTTAGCTGTCATAAATAAATATTTCGTAAGTACCGACTTAAAAACAGTAATTCTTGCACAAATTTTCTCTATATTAATAAACTACATTCTAAATTTTATATATCTTAGAGTTATCGACAAGCGTTAAACTTTATGTTTGCGTGCTGTGTTTTCCTTAATTATGCGTAATTAAAATCGCATGAAGAAACAGAGGCGAATTGTTACGGATTTTTATCGATTAATGTTGATTATCGGGGAATACCTTTATCGATTAATATCGAAGGCAACCCTGGTAACTTTATAGACCAAAGTATTCATAAATCTATGTGGGTATTCATCTAAAGGTCTGGTACTTTTGTCCGATTTTAACCGAACATGGACTTGCTGGACATATCGTAGTTAAAAGCAATGTAAAATTTCACGAAAATCCTTTCCGCGGCAGACCGGGTTGTTCCATGCGAAAGGACGAACGGACAGACATAAGAAAACCTAGTCGAAATCCGTATCACTTCGAAAGTGTTTAAAAACTAAATGTGAATTAAAAAGAAATATTTACCTAGAAACTTAACACATGTGTGAGCATAATGTTTTGTGAAAGTTTCAAGTCTTCTTGGATGTCACAATTTGTGGACTGGTAAATAGTTTCGGACTTTTTCGCCGAATCGTGAAGTTTCCGTCTTTGAGCTCTGGATAGTGTTGCTTGTGTTTAATTAAAACTTTGTACAATATATAGTAAATAAACACAGTAAAATTTTATACTATGCAGTTTCGAATTACACTAAATATACAAGACGAAACTAAAGGGATCGATAAAAAATCTAAGTAAACAGAAATACTCGTAAACCACACAAATCCAAGAAAGTAAATTTGTTTTGCCACTTGCTCTTAATGTAACTTTAGCAGTAGTGAAGAAGATTAGAAAAAAAAATTACTTGTACCAGTAAACGAAAATTAAAAAAAAATAGGCTCCTTCAGTTGACATACATCAACTAGTCACAATATTCGATGCTGTGGTCCACATTCAAGAGATTTGTTGCTATGCGAATAGGTGTAACTCAGATATTGACAATTTTCCAAAGTAGATGCAGTGCAATCGATCAATCAATCAATCAAACACTGTCACAGTCTTTGGAATATTAAGGCTTTTTCCTGGGGCATAATCCCATCACAAAACATCTGACTACACAAGAAGACCTCGGCCAGGAGAAAGGCTACCCTGACTTAGGTTATCGTTGTTTTACTTAGTGTCTCCATGCAAGTGCCGGAATAATAATTTAAATTAAGTTAGGGTGATTAATTTCATTCGCTCTTCAATTCATTATTCGTTGATACTCTTTAAAATCTCTGGATTTTCTCTCTGCAGAGTGTTCCAATGTTTTATGTGATTCTCAGAATAACTAACGATTCTTTCCCCATACATAAGTGGCGTGTGTTTCTTTATAAGTATTAACTGTGAGGCAGGAAATCAGTGAATAAATGTTTGCAACAAGGAATCTTTGCATAATTGGACAAGGTGGGAACGGAAGATGTTTTTCTCCCTCATTATTATTCGACCAATGTTTTGTACTTACCTTCATCTAGGGTTTGCTCTTACCGACTGCACAAAGGGAAGAGGCTTGGGAACATTCCTGACAGCATTGCTCTTTCGGCAGTCGGAGAGCATTGGATAGAAAAGTGCTTTCACGTATTTTTGTACATCAAAGAATAAATAATATCAAAAGCTATTTACATAAGATACGAAAATGTAAATGCTGGCTTCTCTTTCACATTTTTAATGGTAGTGATTAGAGTGAGTTTTGTAACGAAAGAAGTGTTTAATTTACCCTGCCACCGAATGTTGTTGATGTGACTGAAATAAGAAGGGTAATTTATCTCAGTAATTAACCAAATTGATGCACCGATTTTTTTTTTTTTTTTTTTTTTTACAATTTCACAATTTTGACCTCCTGATGATAAGCACATGTGCTCGAAACACGTAGAGGCAAGAAATAAACTTATTGTAAAAAAAATTCGGTGCATCAATTTGGTTAATTACTGATATAAATATACTGAGATGCACGGTCAGCAAAACGTCAAAATAAGGAGGGTAAGTTTGTCGACACATTTAAAACACACGCGGAGATCACACTAAATTTGAATAAAAGAACATCAAGTATAGAAAAGGAAGAAGTGTAGACATTGGAGGACGGTATTTTGGTCCAAATTTGAGTCGACCGATATTCAGGTTTGTGTCCTTAGTAGAAATTTATCAGAATTTTATTGTGAGCAGAATGTTTTATTTTTTGCTCCGTTAAGGAATAGCAACAGGAAATTCATTCACCTTCTCTTCTTCCTCTTTTGCGGTCTCCCCTCTGGCGGGAATACAACGGTCTTTCTGGGGTTGTGATGACACGGGCGTGGAAAAATAGGTTAAGGAGAGAAAAGATAAAGAAACGTGAAAAATATGTAGATTGTCAGGGCTACTTGTGGGCTGAATTTACACATATTGCATTTCATTTTCCTAATAATTATTCCGAATGAGATGGGCTGGGCATGTGGCGCGTATGGATGAGGAGAGGGGGCGTATAGGGTCTTGGTGGGGAAACCGGAGGGAAAGAGACCAGTGGGGAGACCTAGGCGTAGATGGGTGGATAATATTAGGATGGATCTCCAGGAGGTAGGATGTGGGTATATGGACTGGATTGGGATGGCCCAGGATAGGGACGGGTGGCGGAGGCTTGTGAATGCAGTAATGAACCTTCGGGTTCCGTGAAATGCCGGGAATTTCTTGACTAGTTGCAAACCAGTTAGTTTCTCAAGAAGGACTCTGCACCATGGAGTAAGTAAGTAAGTAAGTAATAGTTATTCCTTTCGAAACACATCTTCGAGTCGAAAGGTAGAGTAATTAGTGAGTAAAGATTTGTAAAAGAGTAGATGGAAGCGATATTAGACATTTCGAGTTAATACCGGTAACTGCCTGCCGGAAATCACAGAAAACTCAGTCAGGATATCCGATCTACCGGCCGAGGTTCAAAGGGCCACTTCCCTGTTACAAGTCAGGCAAAGCAATCCTAAATATATGTCCTCAGCGTTTTGACATAACCTCGGCACTGTGTTGAGGCAAGTGGGCAGGTGAGAGGTCCGGTTGCTTTATCCTCGTGAGAAGAATCTGCGGTGCAAGTGACAGTGCGCAGGTGTTAATTTGTTACTGCGATATATTGTATCCATATAATCATTAGTGAATACCACAACCATCCAATCTGTGCAGATCTTCTCGTCGCTCATTGGTCATTTAAACTTAATTTCGTGATTGTGTGTGAACATGATAGCATATCTAATTTGCCAGTGATGTCTGAAACACGCTAAAATTCATCCCCTTGCACTGCGCTGTAATATCTTCGTTTTAAAGCCTAGTGGTTACTATATATATCACTAGGTTTAACATTGAAAAATTCTGCATTCCGCCTTCTCTGTGTTTTGTATGATAGCTATTTTTCTGTAACAATGTTAGCTGGCTGACTGTTAAAACCAAGGAGAGATTTTACCGCGCGTTACAAACCTGGTTTTAAATAATCTTGATGTAGTTAGTATGCAGTTCAAGACGGCGTTTTATGTGTTTAGGAGACACGATAGTTTTAACTTAAATATACGTCATGTTTTGAAGTTCCTGTCTTAATTTATTTCAATGTTACTACCCCAAAGAATGGGATGTTAAAAACTGACAAATACTTATTCGTTCCAGCAATTACTCTTTTGTAATACTGAAAAACCAATCACAGTGTTAACAAAATCCACCCTAATGCTGCTCATAACATAATATCCGGATTTTTAGTTGCGCGTTTTATTCTTGTCCGCCAGTCTCGATTTATGAGCTGCATAGGTTAAATGGTGTAGAATGGGATGATGTTTGTGGATTATGAATTGGAAAGAATTTGGAAGTGGTCGCCTCAAACCATTCCATTATTTGATCTTGGGGGATTAGGAAAAATTATGAATGCGTTAGTCGCTGTAATTTTTACATTGGTGTAGTGACAATCCCGAGATATCAATTCTGGAGGTAAACGGTTGTTATCTCAGCAACGTTACCACTAAATATCCTCACTGAAAATTGTGCCTACTCTGCCTCTTTGGATGAACGCAAGGTAGTATCTCCAGGCAGGTCGCAAATATTTTCCATCTCTCCCTTTTCCCGTTCATAATCATCTTTCTTTTCTGTTCGACCTTTATAAATCGCTGCAGCTGAATCAGTGTTCCCTAAATACCCCAATATCGATAAACATTCCTGTTATTTATTTAAAGTGTCTTCTAAGATTAACCTTGGAACAAGGACTCGCATTCCATCTTGGTGTGTCTTTTCTGCTACTGCTTTTGTTGTCGCGAGTGACTTATTAATGTGTGCAGTAAACATAATTGCAGTCTTGCTAATGGTGCTGTCCTTGGTTGTGTAAACATTCTGGTTAATATTTCAGCTGTTTTAAGCCTGAAGTCCACCTAAATATTACGAAATATTCAGTTCATACATCACAAAAACACACAGTCTCTATTACATAGTCCAATTTTGTGGAAGGACTCGTGCGATTGTTGTTATAACTGTGCAGAACACACAAATTAGACTGTTAAGGAATAATGCAGTTTTTAGGTTGATTTGCAGAACATTTTGAAACGTAACTAATAGCTTTGTCATGACCGTCCGTCAGTCTCTTCGCCTGTCCTCATGGAAGATTTCGGCTTGCTGGATGTATTGTAAAATTTTATATATTGGGGATTCTTACTAAAATCAGTCGACGAATTTTAAAATGTAAGAAAAATACGTTAAGTGTTATTTATATTTATGTTATTATCTCGCGGTCTACAATGTGAGTACGACAAAACCAGAGAGGCCGAAGAAACAATTTTCGATATGAACATAATATGGCGCCACACAAATGCAGGGTAATCGCGGCAGATATCCGAATGTGCCTCAGTGTTACGTTATATACATTACTTGTCACGTTTAATGACAAAACGGGTGCTACGTGGGCTTATTGGCGTAATTTATTTAATGACTTCCCGAATAATGTGTGTTTTATGAGACAAAAGACAATCTTGCCCAACTTGATAGCATTGTGATTCCTTGTTTACAAAAAATACCCGGAATTTCTGTAATTAATTTTTACCACATACCATAAATTTAATTGGCAATTTTAACTTACAACGATGGACACAATATTGTCCACACAGAAGTTCTCAAGCATTTTATTAGTCTAAAACATAATAAGACTTCATACGAGAATAGTACTTTTTGCACATTTTTTATGTTCTAAATAATAACTTGAATTTGTTATTATATAACGATAAATAAAGTAAGTTTATTAGAATTAAGTAGCATGTAGAAAAATTCACATTTTCTCTATCGTATTATAACAGCTGTGTATACATCTATTTTTAAATGTGTCGTCATTTATTTGAGGTAAGCAATAAGCAATAACTTGCAGACGAAGACACAACCACGACCAATGGAGACGGGTAGACAGTGTAGTCATGTACTATCCCCCTTCCACCCCCTCCCCCCCAAAAATACCACAATTGTGTCACTAACCGCAGGCCAATGCACCCAGAAAAATAACCACGACTGTGATATGTGGAATGATGTCTTCACTTTGTTTTTATCGCTGCAAAAGTGACTGTAATGTGCTGGTTGAACACACAATAGATAGAGCCTCTAGCACACATGATGCAATTAAGACTAATTGTTCTACGCATACAGTTTGTATGTCATTCACAGAAGTGCATGCTTGGAGGAGTGTCATCTGAAAACTGATGTGCACTTCGCGAATAGTGTCCTAGATTCAATTCATCGTCACAAAGTGCTTCGAACACCCTAGTCTGGGATACTTCCAGTTTTATCTCGATATAACATAAGCTTTTCTCCTGCTGTTCTTCCACACCTGCAGTTGTGGCATCCATAGTATGGTGTTCATACAGTCCATGGTGGACCTCCCTTTATGACTGCCGTAGGTTTTGCTTTTACTGTCTCAAGGACACACTACTCTAATCGCTGCATCATATTAGGTTCTGGATGTCGTCGACCAGAGTAACGGAGAACGTACTCCCGTGCTTCATTGTCATTCTATGTCAGACACCGAACGATCCCGCTGGCCGCGCGGTCTAAGGCGTGAGTCTGCGGCCGCCCGCTTATTGGGATTGCCGGAGGCATGGATGTTTGTCTGTTGTGAGAGCTGGGCGTTGTCAGGTAGAGGTCTTTGCGACGGGTCCTTCGCTCGTCCAGAGGAGACCTACCGAGTGTGATGTGTCCAATGAGCCCAGTAAGAGAAGGCCATGATCCGGCATCGGATCGAAGCGCAACATGTAAAATAATTTAAGGTACCGAAAGTTAACGGCAAATCATCGTATTCGCGGTATATGTTTCATAATCATTCGGTCAGAGCTCACCTTTTCTATCCACTTGCGTATACATAACAGAGCGTTGAGAAGTACTTATTTACCTAGGTACCTAGATATTTGACCCCATTTAGCAGTGGCGTATGTCTTGCAAACGAAACGTCAAAGGACTTGCCACTTTTTTTTTTTTTGAACAAGAAATTGCACTTCTTAGAATTAGTGCACGAATTTTGTTACATAGGGTGTGAAGTTGAGTGGGATGACGCATATAAAAGGAGATGGACGGGGCAGTCGTGACAGTGTCCAAGCTCTCATATGTCTGGGGGATATGAAGGTCGTCGCTGAACATCTCTGACCGCCCTCGGGTTTGACTCCAACAAGAAACCTGCCTTTAGCGAACAAGGACATACAAATACCCAATAACAAATTCAAGTTCATTGAAATTCAAGTCCAACTGAAGCTGTGGGAAGATTACCTGTTTTGTGGGTGGGCTTGTCTGTAGAGTTAAAACTGAGCCCAAATCCCTCTCATTTTGATCGCTTTGCGTAATTTTTGCAGGCTGCAGGAGATGTCTGGAATAAGTTGTGGCACATGACTTGAGTCAGACCTGTCAAACTAATATGTAGTATTTTATGATGAAGAAGATCTATAGTTTTTCTGCTCATATTCGTGCTGCACGCATTTCATGCTCTTCGTGTCATGTAAATAACAATTTTTACCACTTACCTAAAGTGTCTACTCAGAGTTACGTAATATTGGGTTTAACGATAGCTCGTGCTTGAATATATTAATTTACGTTCTTATTCGACCCTCAGTTGCCCCGTGTACACGATGCAATGCCCTGAAGACGAATTCCATTGCAATAACTTCTCATTACACGCCTACTACTTATGGATCTGCAATCATCCAAAGTAGGCAGTAAGAGTGATTGGCTGCATATCAAATGCAGAAAAAGATGGGTAGTGATCAAAGGGCACACTTCTTACAAGGTAGCTATAAAACAATGAAAGAAAGAGAGTTAATGAAGGTAGACGTGAACTTTAGACTTATCTGCAGTAGAAACTGAGAACTTATTGAGCAGGGGAAGTACAAGAAAATTAAGAGAAAGAAGAAACAGAAGTATGGCCATAAAATTTTCTAACCGATCTCATTCAAGTTTGGCATTTAAAATTATGATATTCAGGATTGTGACGTCGTGTATTCTGGTACATAAAACCTACCTTACTTAATTGAGGAAATGGCCACCTCCACATTCCGGAAAACTTCAATACTGAAGATGCAAGCAACTATTTCTCAGAAATGTTTGAATGTATCGTAACATATCACCCGGGTAACATTTCGCATTGTTGTAATTCACATACAACACAGAATGGGCAGATAGGCTAGTGTGGTAGAATGGCGGACGTTTCGTCGAATGCAAAGTGCGAAAGTTACGGAGCATATAAATCAACATATCGCGGACAGTCGAAGATCAGTGTCAGAAATGAGCACATAACAGAAATAAGTACTTACTCTAAGAGTGGTCTAAGTTCCTGTCAGAGGTCTTTATTCTGACGGACTGGATATGTCGGCCCTTACACCAAATACATTGATAAGCAGGTAGAAGAAGAAGGTATGTGTGACTGTTGGGTTACTTCGTTATTAAACTTGATGACAAGGCAGTGTTATTACTATTATTATTATTAATGTTTTTTACATTCTTGTATTTGAAGGATTGCTAGTAGTTCTATTTCCTGTTTTCATGCACTGTAATAAATGTCCTGAATTATTATGACACTTAATTTGGACTCTGTCCAAAGTATTAGTTAAAATGTAATGTTATAAACATACACCTATAAATTAGATTTTTTTCTTACGTCCTTTTTTCCCGTATTTGAAGAAAGACCAATTTTTTCAAATGTAGTAGATTTCAAGCGTTCTCTATTTTCAATCAGACGGTGGATAATCTCCAAATGTCATTGTCATACTGTGTGATTGTTATGTCGAAGCTTACAGCACGATTGCCTTTAATTTATTCTCTTAATTTAACAGGCCTACAATAAAACTTTTGACGGGATTTATTCTCGCGCGATCCATATTTTCGACCAATCCAAGATCGCCTTCTTCTTAGACAGTTTTCCTTGTGTTTTTGTCTTACATATTTATATCTTTGTGACATGTAAATGTACTTTGAAGTACATCATGCAGCCAGTCCTTCGTTTGTTGTTAATAGCTTATTAAGAAATTGCCAGAACTTTTAAATCAGTCAATGAGCCAGCAAATAAAAAGCATATCTAAATCAGGACAATCAGTAAGTTGGCACAAAGAGGACGGGGTTGATCAAGTTACTGGGCCATGCTGCTATTATCTGCTGCACGGCAATGTATTTCCTGTTAAGTGGGCACTGGCGAAATACATGTTACAGCAGTGAAGAAAAAATTGGTAGCTTGTGCGGTGTGGATGCCAGCTAATGGTCGTTAAGGCACACTGTGTCAAAAGACTTAGATATCTCTCCTTTATTCTATAACCGACATTGTGAAATAGTTAAGAAGGTAAAAGGTTAAAGGTAAAGCAGTCCCTTTACAGGCCCAGAGTGTTCCAGGAAGTTAAGGTTCCCAGATTTCGTGACAACGACACAGGATGGTGGTAGGTTGTAAGCCTTAAGCACCGGCCGCCTTTACCCCCAGGAAATATTCCTAGTAATCATTTCTTTCAGTGGCTGAGTCGACCCCAGGGCCATAGTGCGGCCGGAAGTATTTTATGTCAATGAAAAATCCACTGACACCAGCTGGGATCGAACCAGCGACCTTCCAACTTGTGACACAGCACCTTAACCACTGTGCTACTGCGGTCCCCAGTTAAGAAAGAGGGATATAATTATATGTAATTGTAGTGTAGTACCTAACAATTTCTCTTATACCCCCATCTACGACACTATTTTTCTTCGGTCTCCTTGCTTGGGGTTTTTCAGAAAAAAAATTGTATGCATTTCTCAGCGCTCGCACGTGTTATGCTAGCAGCATCAGTCTCATCCCACCCCATTCAGTCGTTCAGATAATATGTAATGAAAAATATAAAACATGAAACGCCTAATTGTAGTAAGATCTCCAAAAACCTTTTAAGTCAGCTGTCTTATATATAACAATTTTCAACTCAGTATTTCTTTTTCAGAGACCCTGAACCTATCATTACCTTGATGCAGGTCAAGGCCTACACTCCGAACAACAATAGAAGACTATATAAGGTTCTGTGTATTTTAATTTGCAGGATTTTGGATAGAACATGGAAGATAAAAAATTTAAAGTTTGTACTAGGTAGCGTATGTTATATTTTGTTAGGGAAGCCGTTGTCTTTAGGGTTATGTTTGTCCTTTTTCACCTTCCGAATGGACCTTATGATACTCTCTGCAATTAATTTTATTTTTTTTTTTTGCTTTCGAAAGGGGGGAATTCATAAGATATTGAGAAATAATGTTTTCTCGAGGACATTCGAATGAGGTGCAAAATGAATTAAAAATGTAGATCATGAAACGGTAGTTTCTCTTAACCACACAATTCGTAAATCTGATATTCCCGCATTACCAGACAGTTGGTTTACAAAAACAGCTTCTATCGAAATGCCTTTCACCCAAAAATTGCTTGTCCTTGTAATTTCATAAAAACATAACATGCTTGAGTGTTGGTCTACTGAGGATTGGTTGAGTTTTTTTCTGTTTCCTGTCAATTTGTGTGTACGTGGGTGACGACAAATCGCTGTTCATGAGCCACATGTGTTCTGACTACTCGCGCATGGGCCCCTGATCGCACTCCGACTTGTTTGTTTCGGTAAATGTGGACGGTTTAACGAGCAGGATCACTGGGTTTGAGTGCCTGGGCCCTGGGGCAATACTTCAAAAAAATGGCTCGACGTGGAGCTGTGCAGTTTGTGTATTGAGCACCACTGTAGGAGCACTCTGAACACAGTCCACAGTTACCTCCAGCATTAGGAACACTAAGTATTAGTTTAAGCAAATTTTAAAACAATAGTAGTAGTAGTATTAGTAGTAGTGAATTTAATTATTCGGAAAATTGCTAAGCTCTGAAGACAAGTAAAGTTCTGGAAATAAAAAGGCTGTAAAATGTAGGTGCCTACACGTAAGTCGAATAAGTTGTAGACGGTATGATAAATTATGTTCAGGAGTAACTTGACTTTATTTATGCTGTGAAGTTACAGCCCATATTGGGCTATGAGCACCTCTTTTGAGATTTTTAGATCACAAATAATTAGACACACACTAAACGAGTGAACAGCCCGTCGCAGAAGCCACTACTTACACAACACACAAGAAGCACATAGGATGAACATTCGTGCCCTCAGCGGGATTCGAACCAGCAACACCATCTGTAGACCTTAGACCTCATGGTCACCGGACTCGGCAGCCTGAGATTTTAAAACATACAGAATATTAATGAAATCAGTATTAAAATGGGAAATAATAACAAACACCTTAACTAGCTAAGTATAGGCTGCACAGATACTGAAGGAATTATTCTCAATGATAAGCCTGATATCTATAACGCACAGCTGAGGAATTAGCAAGTGAACCTGGAAGTGTCAGTGGACATGACGTCCTGGATATTTGTAAACAGTTATCACAGTTTCGGCGCAGCTTGCCATCCGCAGGATCCGAGTAATGCGAAATGAGAATTCTCATGGGCTACAGAAACTTTAAAGATGGAGGCAGGAAGCTCCTTCTAAACTCTGGTGTTCACCGGTACACGGCGTCACAGACCAGAAGACTTCAGATCTTATGAATACCGCTGTGAGAACCCCATGCCTGGAAATAATAGGTCTACATATGGTAAGAAGTGGAAACCGTGCTGAATACAAGTGGCTAAAGAGGTCACCGGCGGAAAGACATTTGCGAACTGAGTTAGGAAAACGATGGAAAAAAAATGTCGAGACCAATACGAACGTTAAGATGCTTAAGCTGTAAAGAAGACGAGGAGAAAAGGAGGATGGGGGGGGGGGGGGAAATTGGTTTTGTTTTAAAAAAAAAAGCGGGGTGAATGTTTATTAAAAAGATAAGTTGTTTTCCACTTTTCAAAA
>Ga0136643_10013271_pt1 | contig 12322 bp, 7 predicted proteins | sample TergutLab28metaG_FD_96883 | JGI IMG/M metagenome (GOLD analysis project Ga0136643, IMG submission 96883) | Labiotermes labralis P1 segment gut microbial communities from Petit-Saut dam, French Guiana - Lab288 P1 (version 3) (version 3) | ecosystem: Host-associated > Arthropoda: Insects >...
CAGCACTAGCGTAATTTAGTTAAGGGTTCTGAAGTTTATTAGAAACGGCCTGAACGGTACGGGGTTCAATCCCACTAGGGGCAAGAGAATTTTCTCTTTTCAAAAACTTTCAGACCATCTCTGATGCCCAACTAACCTTCATTTGGTAGATACCGGGGTTCTTTCCCAGGGGTAGAGCGGCCAGTGTGTGAAGTTAACCACCTACCTCCACCTAGGGCCGAGGTTAATAATGAGTGGAGCTATACACCTCTACTTCCTCTATATGCCATCATGGTGTAAGCAAGGAAAACTTTGTTTGAACAGATTTTAGGACAGTAAGTTGCGGCTTGTAACCTTTATGTACACAAACACTTGTGAAGAATGAGGGTAATGCGGTCGGTATAGTGACTATGCTGCAGGGTGGACAATCGACGAATCGTGATTTGATTCCAGGCATAGGAAAGAGGTATTCGTTTTCTGCAAAATGTCTAGACAAGCTCTGGGGCATACCCACCTCACTGTTAATGAATAGTGAGAGCTCTTTCCCTCCGGGGTAAAGCGACCTGGGGGTGATGCTATCCAATACTGCAGTTCATAATGAGTTCAAACATACCTACACTTCATGGCGTACATTTTACCTTTAAATTTGTGTAACAATGAAAATAACGAGTAGGCAACCGTGCGAAATGTGGGCCTAAAGTAACTTAACCATAAACGTGCCCAGACTTTTTTGGGGGTTGGGGTGGGGGGTGGGGAGGCTTACTCTGAGACCATATACAATTTATTTTTCTTCTTAAAAGCCAAGTTACGAAATTCGTGTAAAAATCGCCGAGCTCACATCTAGTTAGAATACAGGGCAAATAAAAAAAATGAAAAAGAAAAACCATATATGCATATTTGTAAGATTTTATTCTGTTTTCCAGTATTCCAATGCACTAGTCATCAGCCGATTTCAGTTGCTGATTTACGCTGAAGGGTAAATCACGTAAAACCTTTATATAATCGTGTCTACACAATATGTATTTTTAAAATTTCTCTTTGGGGAATACGGGGTTTGAAGCACGTCAGTAACCCCCCCCTCCTTCTTTTGTGCGGCAATGGACTTGTCTGTGTCTATTGATGGGGGAAACTAGTAAAGCACTATAATTATGTCTTATGTCACTTTTTCTGTAACAGCCCGTGTCTTACAGGACTGAATTTTCAGCGGCTCCAGCCGCAAGAAGTTAAAAAGCTTAATGTCCGGTTTTCACCATGCTGGCCTCTAGCCAGAGATAGCTGTGCAAGGTGGGGGCGGAAGTTGTTCATATTTTACTCTTTAGGACAAAGGTATCAATTTGATTTTATAAGAATCGTAATAATAATAATAATAATAATGTACACGCCAGTAATGCATAGAGGGAGCGGAGGTATAAATCCGTCCATTCTTAACCTCGGCACTAGTTGGAAGCAAATGGTCAGTGTCCTTTCCCGACCGCTTTACGCTTGGGGAAAGAGCTGCCAGTAACTGTTAACCAGGAGGCAACTGCATCGGCGCTAGAGCTGCCTGAACATTTCGGCGAAGAAAACAACTGTCTAACCTATGCCAGGAATCGAAGCACGATGGCTCGGTCGTCCAGTCCTTAGCCTACCATACCAACTAAGCTATCTCGGTTCCAGCAGCAGCAGCAGCAACAACAACAACAACAACAACAACAACTACTACTACTACTATTGGTGCTGCTGCTACAATAATTTCACTGTTCAGATTGCCAGTGTACTGTTTATTCTGGATGTTCTTTCCTGCAGTCCTAGTTCGTTTAAGGTACCTGGTGATTTTGATGAGGGACGGTCAGTTTCTCAAGTGACATTTTGAATAAACACTTTTCTGTACTATGTGAACTCTTGGGATGTTAGAACTGAAAGTAAAAAAAGATCTAAGATTCTCACTAAACTTCAAATTGGTGATTTCGTTTTAGATCATGTTGAAGCACCGAAGAAGTCATTTTCACCAGAGGCTATATCTGGTTGTCCTGTTCTTGGTTGCCGCCGGTTATCTTCTGATTACATGCAGGCCGGACGCAGTATACTCGTCTATGAGTCAGTGCGCAACGGGACGAATAAAATAGTATTCCGGCTATACATCTGCAGTGCATTCACGTACTTTGGTACTTGTTCAACAGATTTCACTTCTTTCCGTCTGCATTCGTTAGATTGAAGAATACCGTCATAGATGTCTCTTCGATCGTGGCAGAATCGATCATTGATAAGGACCAACGCATGGTTAATTGAACATTATTGCAAAGGTCGATACCTTCAACCTGTGAGTTTTGCCGCTGGTCACTGATAGTCGGTGCTGGTCACATCTATTTGTGGTGGTCTGTGGCACGGATCGAAGAAGATCTGTACATTGTATGTTGGTTTCGTGGCATGGAAGTGTTTTGTAAACAGAGGTGGAGGAATGCTGGTGATGTTGTACTAATGTTTGTGTCGTTTGTCAGTTACAAAGAATAATCCAAAATATGCCTTATCAAGGAATAGTATTAGGGGTTCTTGTAGGAGTGGCGCTTGCTGTGGCTGCTGTAGTTTATGCCAAAAGTCAGGGGAATTCGCATTTGCCCCATAGCAACCGTCCTCGTAATATGGGAGGTCCGTTACCCAGTGAACGTGTACCTTCATGGGAGCTGGGGTAAGAATTTTATGTATTTGTGTAACATTTATGACTACTTGTGTAACGTGAATTAATGCGATAGTCAAAAGAATAATTAATAGGAAAGAATGTGGAAGGAAATTTTCATGTCCCAGTTTGAGGTTCTGGTTTGGTATTGTAATCACAAAGAAACCCCAAATATAACTGGTACGTAGGCCAAAATCGGTGGACGCGTGAACACAAGCCAAAATCGTCCTGAGTTAGTTTCTTGATTGGAAGACTTTTAATTTTTATTTCAGTGTCTTGGTAATACATATCTATGCATTTGTACTGATAGGCATTACAAAACAGGCGGCACGGAAGTAATAAATAGGGACGTTACTTTGTTCAGATATTTGCTGCGTGCATGTGAAAATAGAAGCAGAAGTTTAATGTTTTGGCCACTCTAGCTCATGCCCATTGCATTTTTAAATATTCTCTGTTCTTGGTAATAGCCACACCCTGAAATATCCAGCAGACCCATTTATGTAATTTGAATAGTACTGAATATCTGGGATGAGTATGAAAACGATTTACATTAGTAGTATAGTTGAATGTAAGTAGATTAAAGCAGACATAATGAAGCCCAAGATTATTCTACTCTCTTCTTGGAAAAATTTAAGAGTTTAAGAGCGTGTTTGTTTTACATGTACAAGCACTGGTGAAATTGCATTGCTTTGTGAATGGTTTCTCAGTATGTTAGTGTTAACAGTTTTTGCATTAATTAGTCCTCTTGTTGAAATAAAGCCATTTCAATTTCCAAATACTTCTTTCCATTCTTTATAGGCTGCAGTTTCACGTCTATGAAGTGTATTAATAACCAACATTTATACTTTTTGTGCAGTAGCAACAGAAATAGTAAGGCTAAACGTAAGCGATCTGTACAGGCAGAACAGGCCACAAATGCAGTCTGTACAGTTTGTTATGAAGACCTGAATGGTGACCTGAAAACACTGTCATGCCAACACAAATTTCATGTGGGCTGTATTGATCGGTGGCTAAGAGAGAAGGTAAATATCATGTCATTTAATTTAGAACAAACTAATAGCAAACACTTTATATGGCTGGTTAATGCAAATAGACATTTACTTATAACTCTCAAATTTAGAATGTATCTTTTATTGCTGATTTGAGCAGTATAGCTGTATTGGGTTGTCACGGCAGGTGTGGATTTTCTGTGGGATGAGGCTGTTATGCTTTGGTGAAAGATAAACACTGTATAACACATGAATTAGCACTCTGCTTTCATTATCCTGTTCAGTTTATTAATTTGCAATGACACTTTCATTTATTTAAACCTTAGCCGCCGAATGACATATATATATATATATATATATATATATATATATATATATATGTCGCACAGTGAGCCCTTTAAATAGTCGAATGGCTATTAAAGTGGTTGGGGGAGTGGGGATTTAATTCCAGCGTCAAAGGGTTAATTGTAGTTCAAGTTTTGGAAGATGCTATATATTATTATTATTATTATTATACAGACTGGAGCCAATGAAGCAGAGTTCTTCAGAAGCCAATAGTTGCTTCAGGAGCTTCATAGTGTGTTCTGCTTACCAAGTACTGTCAGGGTGATCATATCAAGGGGGTTGAGATGGGCAGGGCATGTGGTATACTGGGGAACAAAGAGGTATGCATGCAGGAGTTTGGTGAGAAAACGTGATGGAAGGAAACAACTTGGAAGGTGTAGATGTAGATGGGAGGGCAGTATGAAAATAAATCCTAAAGGATGGGATGGGAGAATGGAGACAGGTCTGCCTTGGATGGGGACTTGTGGGTTGTTACTGTGAATATCATTACTTATTTATGATAACCCATGATTCAGATGCCATGTATTTACTGTATGTGCACATACATAATAAATAGTAACCAATAATCAGAGGTATGTGAGGATGACTCAGCATGGAGCAGATGAATAGAACAAAATGCCATTGGTGACATGAAGTGGGTGGAATGTAAATGCTCCATTAAGTCTTATGGCTTGTATAGCAGGTTGACAGCAGTAAATAACATTGGATTTAGTTGCCTTCTGAATACAGAAGGCCAGTAAATTGTAAGTTTAAAATAAAAAAATGTGTTCTATGAATGATAAGAAATCTGCAAGATTTGACGTTCTGACAGTGATGTTGTGAACACTCCATTTTCATGGTATGTTACTTTATGGCATTGGGCAGTAGTACAGTGTTCCTTCAAAACATTAGACACTACTTGCCCAGTGATGCAGCATCACTCTAAGAAGACTTGAATGACTGATGAGAAGTGTCTTGATAACCATCACACAAAATAATGACAGTTCATATCTTCATGATAAAATATTGTTCAGTGCTGATTTTTTTTACCTGTTTTTGTCATCATCAGATGGAACAAATATATTTTATAATGTTTGCACAGGGAATGTATAAAACTATGTAGCACTTTAATGGGAACATTTGTTTTGTTGCTAGTTTAAGGTTATGTTATGTAAAGTAATAACCTTGAATTGGTATATAAAAGATAGAACTTCAAAACAACTGGAATACATACAGCTTCCAAATTTATATCAGTAACATTTACCTATTATATATTATTATCCTCTATGTAAAAATGATATTTCATTTCTTTTTATAGAACTGTATGTTGCTAATACCCATCCATATATTTTGTATATATTGTGTATTACCTGAAGATGGCCAGATTGGCCGAAACATATCACAGTGAATACTGAATTCTGAAAACATTAACCCTTCAAATGCTGAATTAAATCCCATCTGCCATCTGCTGGCATTATTAGGAGCTCACTTATTCTGCACATTAGCAGGATAAGGGCTAAACGTTTACCTGTGACTTGATAGGATATTTCAATAAAGTTTGCTGCACAAAATTGTTTTATGTGCAAATGAATGCATTATGCTTGTGGAAGAAAGGGATAGGTTCTCTGTTAATGGACAGGTGTTCAAAAAATTATGTCAGAATGTGTTTAAAATATCAGTGTGAATTTATTTTCTCAGAGGGAATGGGCTCGATAAACATAGTTAGGCACAAACATTTAATGTCATATAATGATACTTCGTGGATTAATGTGGCCTTTTCTGCAGACCATCTGGTCTGCAAGTTCATGTATTCACTGAGGTGAAACATACTTTGTCACTAAACAGATCAAGTTTGGAGTCTGTTTCTCTATGAAGCACCACATGAATTGTCCCATGATCTGTGGGTTCATGAATCACAGTTGCCTTGTATGGGTATAAATGCAACATTTTTGTTGTAATTTATGTTGATGATTTAGACATGCCTGATTGCTGTGAAATTCAAGCCAATGACTTTCTTTGGTATGTCTCCAATTTAGAACCAATTTTATATAGTTTTCCCATAGTTAGCATATGTTTGTATGATTTCTTCTTGTTTGAAATTGAACCTGTTGCTTAGAACCTTTTCATAGTTTTCATGTTTGGAACATACATGTTAGAAAATGTTCATCTGAATTTACAAAAATGCTTTGTGTAGGATCAGTGGTAGGCAGACATATACAGAAACGCACAATATTTCAGTGGTGTGTATGTTGTGACTGTAGACTGACTTTATAGTCCTAGATATGATAGCATGTAACAGATCTGTTGTAGGCAGCTTGCTGATTCAGATAATTTCCATGTTCCAGGCAACAGAGAGTAACTGACAGTATGGACCTGATAAATTGAGAACCGTGTGTGCTTTGTGTGTGTTTTAAATTTAAGGTTTTTTCATCTTAGTTGAATTTTAACACATTTAAATCGTTGTTTCCTGTAAAATATGAAGTTGACACTTATTTTATTTTATTTCAGCAAAGCTGTCCATTGTGTCGTCAAAGTGCCACTATGTGATGTGCAACGAAGAATGCTACTTTATTTCTAGTTAGAGGCCACCTACATGCTTCAAGTATGCAGAACATCAGTACTGATCAGTAACTGGGATAAAGTTTTAATAAGTATGTATCTGATTGATTAATTTAATGACAACGCATGAGAGAAAGTAGACTTTGCTGCCATTCCAAATAAAGAAACAACTGAGTGACACAAATGTTGAAAGATGGTAGTGTGTTTTGAAACCATTCTATGGAATATTTATGTGGGAGGATCAAAAAGTTTCTGAAATTTGGTCACACTGAGATAACCATGCTTCCTGTTGAAGTGATGGGGTTGGTGTTTTGGAGGGGATAGACTGTATGTTTTGTATGGGGGAAGTTAGAATAGGTTGAGACTTGTTAGTGTGTTATAGTCAGCCATGGACTGGAAGCGTGTCACCGGTGCTTGTAGCATCATCTCAGCTCAAAGAATGGGTGAATATCAGTTTATTTTTTTTAACTAGGAAAATGAGCAGCAGAAATTTTGTAAGCATTAACATGGTTTATGGTGATGAAGGCCTTAAAAATCCACTGCACACAGCTGGTACAGTCAATGTGAAGATGTCAAGAATCACTAGGAGATGAAGAGTGCAGTAGAAGGCTTGCACTGTCAAGGAGAGATGGAAATCAGGCCAAAGTTCATACAGCCATAATGTTGGAATGGTGTGCTTGAACAGATGGAAAACCAACCTGGCATCTCATAGAGCTTGGTTGTTTGCATTCTGAAACAAGATTGTGTGTGTGTGTGTGTGTATGTGCATGCACATGTGCATAAAATATGTGGTGCTCATTCTGACAAGAGGATCAGATTTAGATGAAACTGATTACTGCTGGACTTTTTGAATGGTCAATACATGAGCCAGACTTCCTATCCAAGATTATTACTGGGGATGATTCTATGATCCTCAGATGAAATGCCAGTCCTTCAAATGGTACACCAAAATATCACTGGGAAGGAAGAATTTTGGGGTCATAGAATCTGAGCTGAATGTCTTCCTGATTGCTTTTTTAAACAGCTTGGGTGTGGTGTGCCACAAATTTGCCCCCTTAGGTCATAGTGAAGCATTTGGTTGCTGTCATTTGGTGGAGGAGACTGGAAAATGGTGCACTTTGGCACATCCCCCTTCCAGTACAGCAGGTTTTGATGAAGAACCAAATTTGAACCATTCTCCAGCCACAGTATTCTCCTGATCTTGTTCCATGTGACTTCTTCCCCTTCCTGTGACTCAAGATAGGCTCAAGAAATTCAACAGAACGCAAAGGCAGGTCTCACACCCAAATGAAATGAGGACTTTCAGAGATGCTTCAAGAGTGGCAGGAATGCCAGAGTGAATGTGAATGTGCAAGATGGCTATACATTACCCGTGTCAAAATTAGGTTTTATATGTATTGTTTTTACTATAGAGTGTGCTCAAGTTCCAGGAATGGTTTGATTGTCCTGCATAATTGTAAATTAAATGTAAAGAAAAGGTGATATGTAACTATTCAGTTATGAAATGATACAAGATAGTGGAAGTACAGATGAGGTTTTTTTGAATTGCATAGGCTGTTTGCAAATAAGGTGCAATGGCAATGAAACAGTGTGTTTGTTACATGTTTATAGCAGCCATATCATTTTTTAAGTGAAATTGCAGTTGTGGGTGCTCAGGTTTGTTCTAATTATTTGTCTGTTTTGTGTGTTCTGTTAATGGGATGTATATATATCTCTCAGCAAGTGTGAAGTTTTGCTTCAGGAAACCATGAAGACTGGTTTTCTCAATTTCTCTAAGACAAATAAATATTCCAGTGTTATACTGACATGATTACATTATGTGTATTTTTTATTTTGAATTTTTTTGTTATTGTTGTTGTATGAACTGAATACTATTCTACATAAGGGAGTAGCAAAACATAAGGTAAAAGCATCATTGACCATACTTTCACCTTGTGATTGTCTGAATCTTTATCTGTCTGCAAGAGGGTATTGTAAGCATGGGCAGGCAGTGTGAATGTGCTAACTGTAGGTCCATTTACAAGCACTGAGCTTTGGTTTTGCAACACTTGTCTTTTGTAGTCAGGGTGGTTGAGTTCACTGCTGGTGAAAAACTGCTTCTTTGTTGGAACACTGAGGGAAACAGAATGTTATAACAAAGAGTTCTTCTTACAATTAGATGGCCACCATGACTTGAAGGCAGAAGTACTGTCAGAGCTTGCTGGAAGTTTTCTTTTGTTGTTAAACTGATAACAGTGTGTACGGATTCTTTTATAGTATACACTGCTAATCAATTTGACTTTCCTCTTTATTCTGCAAAGTGTCTTGTCAGAAGGAAGGGAGGTATGAATATTCTCTGACAGTAAGAGGCTGAGTTACTGCTTCCCATTTTCATATTTGGACTGAAGCCAGGTGGAATCTTACAACCATTTCTGTTTTGGCATGGAGAAGCATCAGGAAACGTGTGAAGATTTTTCACATTCTTTGGATCTTCATTGTCAGTACAGATGATATTAATTTTGCAATTTGATGGTGCTGTCATTTTCTGAGAACGTGGAGTGTTGGTGATGGGTGAATGAATGAGTGTTACCATTTGTGGAATGATACAAACAGGAGAAAACTGAAATGCTGGGAGGAAAAGTTGTCCCAGTGTCACTTTGTCCACCACGAATCACACATGGATACATGAGAGAATGCAGGAAGAAACTTCATCAAGCTTTTTCCACCCATCACTCTTATGATGAATGTAAAAACTTTGCCTTTGCAATCATTAATATTCATAATGTTTGCAGTCAGTTGTCATAGGTAACTGATTTCCCAAAGTGATGTGGAAGGTATAGGTACATTCTGCATGTAGTCTGTTGAAATAGCAGCCAAAGAACCATCAACCCAACATTTACCCTGAAGAAATATTTTTTCAAAAATTTTTCTGTCCTTACTGTATGCACAAGTAACTGAGTTGATCATACTTACCCAAAATGAAGTTAAAGTGGTCCTTGATTAGTAAAGTTGGTGACATTTTCATTGACTGTGCTGCCACATGAAATGGATGTAACATTTAGGTTATGAGTGCCCTTTCATTCCTCATCCCATAATGACTGGACTTTTCCTTGTAAGGCAGTATGACTCACTTCATGTGTGAACTTATGCTGATATCTTCTGAGCCCAGTCAAAGGGAAGGGAATGGTTTCTTCTCACATGAGGTGATGCTTGAAATTTCACATTGCTGCACTATTGTATTTCACATAAAATGGCTGTTCTGTAATTGTTGCAATGAGGCTTTCTCCCTCATCTTTGTGAATGTGCATGCTACTGACTCTCAACAGTCTCTCTGCTCTTATAAATAATTTGTGTGACACAGTACCAACTTTTAATTGTGTACACTACACATTTTCAGGATGGCATTTTATCTACATCTATGCAATTATAGTGGAGCAGCCCTACAGATGGGGTTAGAGATTATCAGGATGCAAAAGTGTCTTGAATGTGAATTTTGGGAGGACCAGCGAAGAAGAAATGTGTGATAGTAATATTTTGCTGTGAACCTATTTCTGTTAGTTCATTAATGCTTTAGTCCAAAATTGAGCTAAATAACACTAAAACTAATTCACTGTCTCCAGGAAAAACACTTTACCTCCCTTCCGAAGAAAAATGTGTTAGGGCATAATCCTGTTTATAGAAATAATAGATGTTGAATCTGAGCATCAAACAAAATACATAAATGCAGTCTTTGGGTAAAATGCAAAAGATGACTTGTGTTTGCACTGTAGGAAATGAGCCCTAGAAATCTGTCATATGTAGTTAGGCAATAAGGAAATTTACTGCATTTTTTATTTGCTGCATAATCTTTGTTTTCCACAAAATTCCATTTATTTCATAATTTGATCATTTTCTGTCTTCTTATAAACCATGCGCTAAAATTTAAATACTGACCTGGTAGGATAAAGGTAAGGAACATTAGGGTCCCATGAAAGGCAAGGAATGTATTGACCAGTTACATGAACATCATCTTATAAAGAAAGAATGTTCCATGCAGTTTAGTAAGTGGGTTCTTACGCTACAAGCATGACTGCAGTAGGCCTGCCTGATCAGGCCATGTAGATCTTGCAGCAGACAAAGTGGCATTGCAGTAGGTCTTTTCTCTGATTGCTTAAATTTCCCCTTGCTAACTTTGAGGCGAAACATCCCCATTATGTTAATCAAATCACAAGTGCTTAGACATATCCATCCACAGAACACCCACAAACTTCAAAACCTCCATCTATAGAAAACCTACATTTACCGACACCATCATCCCCCACACATTCAATCATCCCACACAACACAAATACGCAGCATTTAAATTTCTGTATAAGTAAAGAAACTGCATACGTCTCCAACATATTCAGACCTCAGAATAGCATACCGCACTAATAACACTATACATAATCATCTAATACATAAAGACCAGAACCCTGATAAATTCTCATTGTCTGGGGTTTACAAAATTACATGTCCTGACTGTATGAAGGCCTATGTTGGATATACAGGAAGAAGTTTAATAATAAAATACAACGAACACAAGCTTGCATTCTGAAATAACAGTCACACTTCCAGGTTTGCACAACATCTCAGTGAACATGCACATTCTTTCAGTACTATCAGCAACACAATGCAGGTATTACATTATCAAAAGAAAGGTGCTCACCTCAACACAGTCCAGTGTTTTGTCATTCATGCTGAAAACGCCTCCAATGACCACTTGAGTGACAGCCACACTGTATTTCCCAATACGATCTTTGACGCCTTCCTAAAAACCCACCGTCCATAAACCCCCCCCCCCTCCCACCCTCCACTTCCCTCATGTGGTCAATACCTCAGATACTCCAACACAAGGCTCTACACCCACATAAGAAGCCAGGCCGCCTCAAGAAATTAGCGTGTGTGTGCACACACACACACACACACCATCTCTACGTACCAAAAGTGACAGTTTGGATCTACATTGTGATCTGGTTGAATTCAGTAGTGAAATGTGGTTGCTGATAAACTAAAAGCTGTACATACAACGGTTCTAAACACCATCATTAGCACCAACCAGGTCAGCATCTATATAATGCATAAGTATTATCTTATTGGGTTCACCTGATATCTAGAATGAACTTCATTTCACATAATTCCCAAGGCTAGTACACTGTTCTAATTATATTTCACAAAAAACAAAAAAACCGCCAAAAAGGGGTTTCTTGCAACACTGATATATTAATACATTTACAACTGGAAGTAATTCAGTCTGCACAAATGGATTCTACAACTCAACCATGTACAGCTATAAGCCCTACCTCATTCATGGAGCTCTTCCTGCACAGTATAACGGCCATGAATTATCCACCACGGCACTGTCTATCTACCACCTCATTATAAAAAAAATGCAGAATGCAGTGTATCCACAGCACTCCCCTGTTGGGCACCATACACATTGGTGCAGGTCCACAACCCAACTGCAGTCAAGTTGCATTGCTTTGAACATTGTTATCAAGAGCACTTTGTATCTGTACCACTAGAATTAATGTTAGTCCATGCTACAAAATTTTGTGAACGAGATCTCGTTATCAGCGACAGACACGTTGTATACTGTATAGTTACTTTATAACAAGAAAGAGTACAACCTGAAGATGGCCAATATAGAGGCCAAAACATGTAGTTGCTGATAGCTAAGTGTACCACCTGTAGCTATAATAAATACAGGGTGTCCCAGGAGGAAAGGACCTAACTTCGGGAGAGTGTTCCTTAGGTCAAACTATACCGATATAACCCAAAACACCTATATCCAAAGTTCAATGGTTACGGAGATATTGGC
>Ga0136643_10013273_pt1 | contig 12321 bp, 6 predicted proteins | sample TergutLab28metaG_FD_96883 | JGI IMG/M metagenome (GOLD analysis project Ga0136643, IMG submission 96883) | Labiotermes labralis P1 segment gut microbial communities from Petit-Saut dam, French Guiana - Lab288 P1 (version 3) (version 3) | ecosystem: Host-associated > Arthropoda: Insects >...
CCTGATGATGGGTGCTGTGACACCCGAAACATGTAGAGTGACTTTGCAGTAAATAAATATCTGCATACAGTTGCATCTGGTTGGATTTTTATTAACATTGAATTACGATGCACGGAACCATGAATTTTAAACCCATAAATTCCTTCCATAGAGCAGAGTTCCACGGACCGTCAGTCGTGTCTTTTATCAAGAAATTCCGCTCCATATATAAAACCGAACGGTTTATTACTGTTCATACAGTACAATTATCAAAGCCTCCACAGTACGTCACGTGACTTATCCTGAGTGAGAACAATCTAGTTCATTTCTTTACGATTTTTAAACCGCCATTTTAATATTATCAAAACTTATATCAGGGGTGAATAAATCCCGAGTGACCAGTTATTGCACGGTGGCGCCAGATATTTGTGGGTCCGTGTCACCCTTCTGGCGCCAAGAAGTTTTGGGCTGGCTTCAAAATTTTTGGATAATTTGTGTACTCCTGCTTTTATACTTAGGTCTGTCACGTTTCAGTTTTTTCGACTAAAATTTTTTATGCTTTTCTTCTTTTCATTCTTCGTCTTTTTCTTTCTTCTGCTTCTTCTTCTTCTTCTCCTCCTCCTCCTCCTCCCCACTGCGTTCTGCATGTCGTTCTCATCTCTTCCTCGTTGACTTGATTATTCTAACAACATATATATATATATATACAGCATATATAATATAATATAAATAAATAAATATATACATTTATGTCGAATATTGAACATTCGAAATATCGCCACTCCTGAGTTCTAGCCTTAATGTTCTTACATCTTTAATCCTAGTTTTCATGATTCTTCTCGCCACGTGCGACCTTCCTCAACATAACGTGTAGTGGGAAGTTGATGACAGTCTGAAGCAGAGGTGCCCAACACGTCGCCTACCAAGTGTTGGTAGCGGCCCACGGGCATATTTGTGAATTCTGTATTTTATAAAACTTATACGAATTTAAGCTGGTAGGTATACCACTTGCTGTGATTTCTTTAATTTTGGCCCGCGAACCAGCCCACAGTAACGGCTGCGTCCCTTTGCAAAAGCAACGTTGGACACCCCTGCTCTTAAGCATATCAACAGGCATGTATTAGGATATAGTTAAAAAGTTGTAACATTTCTACACTGAAAATGGTTTGTTATTAGGTCTTCTTTACCATGGTGATTTGTTAAGTAACGTATGCTGGGTGAAGTTTCGTGACAATGGTTGGTCCATTAGGGCACTTGGACTGTATCGTAGTTAGTAAAGGATATTATTATTCAAATTATTCAGAATTTTGTTCCCACCTCTAGCACCGCTAACTAACGGATCACAAAATGCTGTCATTATAATGATGTTTGTGAGACACATCCTGCTTTTTGTTGTTCTAAGTGCTACAGTTCCACCACAACAAGTGTCTGTGACGTAACGTAACTCTTACGTAATTTGAAGCTAGCCATTCTGTTGCTTGAAGCTTGTTAAGCTGTCATATTGTTGCAAAATGATTGCGTATGTGCATGAGGTCTGTAACGAGCCCTACTTTCACGCACATAATATTAATCTCTAATTTTTTCAGCGCTCTCTTATCAGTTACGTGTATGTCATTACTTCAACACATAAATTTGGATGCTACGGTTCACGCACAGCCTGATACAACTCGATAAAACTACGGCAATTTAGTGTAACGTCAAGAAATGACGTTGTGACGACGTCATCAGTTGCCGTGCCTTGGCTCTGTCAGTACGCTGATAACTGGCAACATTTCAGCGTTCCGTAACGGCCGGCAGCGTGACACGTATTTTCACAGTCCATTGCCCGTCACGGCCCAGCACTATGGTTGATATCCATGGCTGTTGTCGGGCATAAGGCTCAAATTCTTGTTGTTATACTGATGAATGCAGAGGCCATCACTTAGCAGACACGTAAGGTGTGTAGCATGCTGGGTCTGCAACAATCTGCACTCAGACGGAATGAATAAACAACTAACAGTTTACTGAATTGCATTCTGATGTGTTTCGTGAGATGTTAAAAGCATAAAGGTTCCTTTTGATCCAACTGTTATTTCCATATGTCTTATATCAGAAGGTATATTTCAATCCCACCCATGGGCTGGCTGCCTTCAGATCAGATGCAGGGATACTCGCATTTTCCTGCACGGTCCTAAGAAACGGAGGGCCCTATTTTTTTTTAGCTTTTGATGTAAATAAAGCAACAATGAGGTGTGACATTCCTTTAAATATAAAGCTATAATAGTCTTTGATGACGCTTCTTATTTAAGAGGTATATATCAGCATGAGATTACAACTTGAAGATTAAGTAGCTGCATTCTTGCGCGAGCAAATCTTCGTGTGTGGCGAAGTGATTCTCAGGGGAGGATAATGAAGCCCTGACATTGACAAATGTATCCTACTGGAATACAAACTTCATCCGACTTGACGCATATCTTGCGGTAAGGAACAAAGTAGAATCGTTAATGAGGGAAATGAGAAATCCAATATCAGATCTCTTCTCTCGAGTCCTTTTACGCCCTTTCTCAATCGCCAGTCCCTTGTCAGGTGACCATCAACAAACGATATCTGTACGGCACTGTTATTTCGTTGCCTGGCAAACCGTTTGATGTTTACGTTGGCCGCTGTGTGGCGCCGCGGTGATAAATAGTTTAAAATATCTTTAACGTCACATTCTTTCTTTTGAGATGGTTTCGCACCCCTGCAGAGCTCGAGAACCGCTGAACCGATCTTTGTGAAATTTAGTATCGTATTTTCAGAAAACCTGTCGAGTTATTTAAATTTTGCTTTGGATTAGGCAAGCCGAACAAGCGCTTTACATGAAGACCTTGTCTTAGAGCTATGAACTGGATCTTCGTACATAAAGCAGATTAATTTTTAGTGTTCAGAGTATTAACTTGATTTTCTACGGAGTTTATATAACGTGTGTAGACAGTAAATTATGTAGTTATACATAGAGGCAGTAAGTAATAAGAGAACAGAGTGGCCATTGGGCACTGCATGCTTGTGGGTTATGGACCGAGGCACTCTTCAAAGGCACAATTTAAACAGCAGTATTTTCAGAGTGGAGTGCGATGAGAATATCGTTATGGTTCTTAATTAAGAATTAACGAGTTAGTACAGACGAGTCGTAATATATCAAAGAATTTCATTATTTTAATGGACTTAATTTAAAAAAAGGGCGAAAAGATATTTAGGATGTGAAATTAAATGTATGTGTGTGTGTGTGTGAGAATTAGTTTATAAGAGCCTTGAAGAGTACTTAGACCCTTTTGGACGTAACCCGTTTGCCTGACGTACAAGGTGCTAGGCGATGTTTTGGCATTCATGTGTCCGACCGCTTACACTCTTCCTTTTTCTACGCAACGTGATAAGAAAAACAAGTCAGTTCTCTGTACACTACCGTACACGAGTAATTACACTAACACCAAGAAACACAGAGTCCCATGTTACCATAGTTTATCAGCATTAATGTTTAAGTCATAACCTACAGCAGAAGTATAATCAGTAACAGTGTAACTGTTGAAGGCCTGTGTCAGGGAAGAAGCAGTTTCGTTATTTCATTTTCTGGTTGGTTAATTTTAAGAAATGATCTTGGCTATGGGGGAGTACAGTTTTGTTTTTGATGTGTACCTACATTTAAACCCCGATGCAGCACCACGTTCTGTTCATAGAAGTTTATGGCGGTATATCGAAGGTCGCTTATATCTAAGTACTGTATAATAGGTAACTGCTGTTCACGGTTTATTACTGGCGCGTTGGAGGTGAATCCGGGCGGGGTTTCACTGTTTTTAATTTTCACACCGCACACTTGTTTTAATTGAAATAAACTTTATACCACTTCAGCGTAGTTGGGTGTACTGTGGTGGTTTAACCTTTCTTGAAAGGGTATTTAATTTTTTGTGCGTAGGTGTCTGATATCCAGTGGAAATAACACAAAGTAAAATATAAAGTTGTGTTGCATGTGGAATATTCTGTGCTGTGTGCTGCGTCGACAATACTATAATTCTTCATTGATTAATTGCAGCCAATGAATGCATTACCTTGGCCACACCGGTTTGTATATCTTCTGTGTTATCTCCGAAAGTAGTCAGGGATTTTAACGAAACCTTGTCTTGTACATCAGTATCACAATTTAGTTACAGTCATGTCGGTTTTCTACAGCATATGTAATTATACATGGAGCGCAATTCGGCATTCAGCAGTTTTATAAAATGTGAATCATTTTCCGAAAGTTACTGATGCACAAGGCCGGTCCCAGTGGCCGCGCGGTCCGAGGCGTCGTCTGCGGCCGCTGGCCTGCTGAGATTGTGGGTTCGAATCTCGCCGGGGGCGTGGATGTCTGTCTGTTGTGAGTGTTGCGTGCTGTCAGGTAGAGGTCTCTGCGACGAGCTGATCACTTGTCCAGAGGAGTCCTACCGAATGTGGTGCGTCGTTGTGTGTGATCTAGAAACATAGTGAATGAGGAGGACCTGGCCCACTGGGGGGTTGTCGCGCCAAAAACAAACAAACTGATGCACAAAGAAAATACAAAACTTACTAAGACAGAAAAATAAACGTATTCCTGTCTACGCCTTGAAGAAATAGCGGGGAAGTAGAGGTATAGCTCCATTCATTCTTAACCTTGGCGCTAGGTGGAAATGAGTGGTCGACACAACGCTCCGGCCGGTCTCTCTCTCTGCTGCCGGGGAAAGAAACTCAGTACCAATTGGATGGGAGGATGGGTGGGCTTCAGAGGCAGTCTGGACATTTTGAAGAAAAGAAAAATTTCTAGCACCTGCCGGGACTCGAACTTCGGACCGAGCATCTCAAACTTACTATGGCTATGTTGTGAAGATATATTTTGAGAGTAGAGTAGTATGAGAAGACATTTGTTATGGCTGTAGACAATTTCGCTTAATTTGACTTTCTGTGCAACCGTCCTTCCATCCATCCATTCGTCCGTCTGTCTCTCTATGATTGACTGACTGACTAAGTTTGTGAGTCAGAATCCTTTTTGACAATTGTCCAAGCAGTAAATAAATTCCTCCCACTTTAAGGAAAACATATGTTCATTGCCGTGTTCGCAACAGTGCGCAAGTTGTTCCTGCTGAGATACAGTCGAATCCAGTTTACGCCTCCCATCCCAAGTAACAGTATCCGCATAAATATAAAGAAATGTGATACGGCAGACTCGCAAAGAAAATATTTAATAAATAATGTGTATTCTAATTTGAAGTGTACTTCTGTGTTGGGGGCACGGGGTGGCGCAGTTGGTTGAGGCACTGCGCTACAAGTCGGAAGGTCGCGGGTTCGATTCCAGATGATGTCATTGGAATTTGTCATTGACGTAATCCTTCGGTCGCACAATGGCCCTGGGGTTGACTGAGCCTCTAACAGAAATGAGTACCAGGAATATTTCCTGGGGGGTAGAGGCGGCCGGTACGTAGGGCTGACAACCTTACCACCTTCATGTGCTGAATGTCTTGAAATCTGGGAACCTCATCCTCCTGGAACCCTCTGGGCCTGTCCAGGCCTGTAATGGGATTGCTTTACTTTTTTACCTTTACCTCTGTGTTACTTTTCCTTACGACAGATGTAGCTGAACTGACATTATTATTATTATTCGCCCTTAGCTTGTCTTTTTCACTTTTATAGTACTTTTTAAAGCAGCTTATCCACCATTAAAATAATACATAATTGAATTATGTATGTATTTTCGCGTCAATAAACGTTTCATTCCTTATTGTCTCATATTCTGTACCAGTCTTAACGAAACTTTGAATAATGTTAAGATAAACATTAAACTGGACCGTCCTTCCTGAAACGGCCATTGCCTGTCAGAGGGCGGTAGCTTAGGTAGAGAATAAAAACCTGAGAGACGTAAGGCGAAGAAATGGTCCTCGGGGTTCTTTCATGCGAGCCGAGACGTGCTAGAGATGAGCTATCTTGCTTGTCTGGTGCCTCCTCTTAACGTGTCTTATTCTTGTAACTACTTTGTGATTGTAATTATCCCGTACACGTGTAATTACAAGAAGATACAAACTCGTTATTAATTTCCGCACAGTCTGAAATATGGTTTGGACTAATGCCAGTATCAGCCATGTTATTGCAAGATATGTTTACCTGTACGTCCTACCTTCAAACCGGAGTTTATTTCTTGCACTAACAGTAACGGCGTTTTTGTTTTTTTATGGCCTAACAGCGTAGTTTACGGTGAAAATTTTCATAAAACTTGTTGGGTATTTTAGAGTAAATTTTGTTCTGCAGCTCATCGTAAAACTTAGTTCCTTCCATTTGGGCACGCGTGCGCATTACAAGTCAGCTGACGTAAGGATGTAACTGCGTTACAAAAGTTAGTAATTCCCACCAATCCTTATTTTCCTCGATGAAGACCGGACATGCAAAACTGAAACCTGTAGAGAAGTGGAAGAAATTGGTTTGTTCCAAAATTTATTTTATTATCTACCCTTGTAAATAACCAACTTGACGCACAATTATTTTTTTCTTATATTTGTTTATTCCAATTCTCTACATGTTTCGAGCAACCAAAGTGCTCATCATCAGGAGAGTCAATTGTATCAATACGACCTCTGGGATATGTCACTCTTTAGTTACCTCGTTCAGACCTGCCGCTTACCACTGCTAAATGAGTATGCATTTAGCATTGTTAAGCGGCAGGTCTTAACGAAGTAACTAAAGAGTGACATATCCCAAAGGTCGTATTGATACAATTGACTCTCCTGATGATGAGCACTTGGTTGCTCGAAACATGTAGGGAATTGGAATAAATAAATATAATAAAAAAAGAATTGTGCGTCAAGTTGGTTATTTACAAGAATTGCGCTAAGATGCACGGTCAACGAAACATTAAACAAATAAAATTTATTTTATTTTGTTTGTTTATACAGCTGCACTCAGCAGAGAGTTAATACGAGTGGGTTTGGTTGTGGTAAAAATGCAAGCTAAGTATAAAATGTTTTACAGCTATTTGTGACACGCTCGTTTCTTTAAATAATCATTACAGGCAATAATTTCGAACCTAGTATCATTGCTTTTGGAATTCCCTATAAACACACACACTTAGAAAAAGTGTTTTCTGCGGTGAGTCAATTTTGTAATCAGATACCAGAGACCTTACAATGGGATGTCTGCGACATACTGAACAAATATTATCACCATTTTTGTCATGCCGACTTTGTTATATGTCACTTTTATATCTTCGTGCCTAGACACCAAGCAACCGGCCTTCTTGTGGCGGCAGGAACTTGCACAAGGCTACAAAATGAAGAAAACGTGCTCTTTGTGTGTAGAGACCTGAGAAGTGCTCCATGAATTCCTTATAAGACAAGTAGTCATTAAGGGAAGTGGAGAATATTTCGTTACGGCGCAGACGAGTTTAAAAAGTTCGGGTGGTTAAGTTCCTGGCACGATAGTCGTTAATGTTCTGGTATCGAAATATCCACACACATTAACACATACACACACACACACATTAACACACACATTAACACATACACACACACATTAACACTCACACCACACACAAATACACAGCCACACACATTAACACACACACACACACATTAACACACACACCACACACAGCCACACACATTAACACACACACACACCACACACACACACACACACACACACACATACATTAACACACACACAAAAGGCTAATTCCTGCCATTGTGCTTAATTCTGTCGTTTAGAAAGCATTATTAGTGGTTATGGGACGCGCGGCGACGCAGTTGGTTGAGGCACTGCGCTACAAGCCGGAAGGTGACGGTCTCGAATCCCGATGGAGTTACTGGAATTTTTTTCATCGACATACTTTTTCCGGTGGCACTATGGCTCTGGAATCGACTCTGTCTCTTAACAGAAATGAGTAAAGGCTGTCGGTGCGTAGGGCTGACAACCTCACCACCTTCATGGTCTCAATCCATAGGTCGCTGCCCAAATTTGGCTCGCGAATATATTCTGATTGTGTCATGAAACAATGATTTGAATGCTGATAATACAGTAAAAGTTTATCTTAATTTTGTTAAACCATTAGAATGTCACATTCGTAATACTGATTCGTGTTTTTTTATATTAATCTACCTGCCTTTTATTGCTGACTCATGGGGGTCATAAGACAAAAGCATTTGTCTTATCTGGGTGGAGGCCCAAAAAGCTAAGGAAGTCTGGTTTAATGAGATCAGTAGTGCCTGCTGAGCACTTGCAATCAATAGGAGCCAGAAACTTTCACAGCCGGAATATGATCGCGTCTGTACACAAGACAAGTCAAGTGTGGGTCTGTAAGTGGAGATTTGGTTTGTATTGTTTTACTGTATGAAGGTAGATAGGAAGAAGGAGCCAGCTTCTAACGTCTCTTTCGTTTTCAGACCTGACACCTCACCCCTAAGTGTATGCTGATGCATTTACGCGATATTGTTTTAAATAGTTGAGTAATGCAGAGACATTCTCGAGATGATGGTTTTGCGACTACTCAAGACATCCTACGCATTTTTTTTGGAAATTTGAAGTTTTGTTATCGTGTTCACAAGGGTTCACTGATATTCTTACACTCTATTTCTTTAAGATTCATTTTAATATTAGTCTCACATCGACTTCACAGTATTCAAAGCTGTATCGCTAGTTTGAGAGTCCAGTTTAACATTTTCGTACGGAATTCTTTTCTTTTCTTTGCGTGCTTACACGCCCAGCCATCTCCCCCATAGATTTTACCATACTAATGGTGCAGATCAAACACCGTGAAGCTCCTCACTGTGCTCTTTTCTCCAGTCCTTTCTCGCAGCTACTTCACCTCGTGTTCTCGAACACACGCAGTATACACTTTTGCGGTGCGAGAGACCAAGTTTGAAATCCGTTCAAAAGAACGGTAACAATGACACTTGTGCCTATGGGTCCGATGAAGACAAAGAAGCCCGGGTTAATTGTCTTTGAATTCGAACTACGCACTTATTTATTTGGAATCAGGAATAAATGTTCCTACGCCAGTAATTTTTATCGTATTTCGCTTTATTTACTTACGTCGACGCCTTCTATTGTTGATTAATAATAGACCCTTTTTAAATGCTCGTCTGTTTAACTGTTCCTGCCAGTAGGCCACACAATATCCTTTCTCATAGCCCCATATGGAACAAGTAACTTCTCGGAGCATTTGTAATCTGATGCACCATCCATTACATACTTTGCTGTTGGCTTGTGTCCTGTATTGAATGCTGCCAGCCTTGCCGTACCGTATATTCTGACGGAAACTGCCTTGTAAATAATTCAGTGTTTTTGAATGTAACAAACACCTTTTAAAACAGCAGATTCCTGGGCGAAGTTTCACGTTCTTAAAGCCATGTTCATGAAGACTGAAGGCTTCAGATGACGCATATATAAATATGCAATGATGTATCAGTCAAACACAACGAAATTTAATTATGTTTATTATTGTATTAGGGCGACATGTTTCGATTCCTATAGAATCATCCTCAGGCCCTTCTAAGAATACACATCCTTATTTAGCAATGTTTAAAATGCGCTGTGGGATCCCAAACGCGTTTTGGATTCCACAGCGCATTTTAAACTTTGCTAAGTAAGGATCTTTATTCTTAGAAGGGCCTGAGGATGATTCTATAGGAATCGAAACCTGTCGCCCTAATACAATATTAAATATAATAAAGTTTTATTGTGTTTGACTGATAAATTATTGTATATTTATATATGTGTTAAACACTTCGGGATGGCAAACATTAAATTCATATGACGCTGTTAGGAAATACAGTCGCTATCTTACTAAAGCAGTTTTAGACTTATGCAGTTGTATAAAGGAAATATATAAGGAGTGATAATTTTGAAACGCGCGCCTGCTGTTACCGTGTGGGAATGGAAGCGTGATTAGAAAAAGGTGAAGGAAGAATACTCCTGGGCGATAACTCTGGCTGCGGGGCGGTCGTGCGGCAGCCGATCAGGTTCCATTGTGTTGGAGTTTAGATTTCAACGGATCCCACTGTACATACGTACTTGACTATATGCATAATCAATTTAATCAATTCCGACTTCCGCCGTACCTTCCGGAACGTTAACTGTTCTTTTAGTTGGGGAGCCTGTAATCGGTGTTTGTTGCGAGAGTTACATGAAAGGTGAGTGTACTGTATTAGAGTTTCTTGATGTTGCTGCAGATGGTACATATGGTTACCACTGAGATTTCAGCTGTAAATTGTAACACGAGTTGATGCCCGACATAGTCAGGAGTTTCTGCTACAGAGGTCTCACAGTTACATATAAGATATGATCGTATGATAAGATCATGTGAAACACATAACTGATCCTTGGGGGCAACACGCAGAATTTCTAATTCACCTACAGTTACGGCCGGGGTTTGAAGGGTTACGGAATTACAAAGATCATAGTCAGTACGATAACTATGCTAGGGACTGGACGACAGAGGAATCATGGTTTGATTCCCGGATGAGGCAAGAAATGTGTCTGTTCTCCGAAACTTGGAGACCCCACTCTGGGGCACACCCACCCTCCTATTCAGTGTGTAGTGGTGGTTGTTTTCCTGGGCGTAAATCTAACCACAAACCTCTACCTAGGGCAGAGGTTAAAATTGAGTGGAGTTGTATCTGCTTTTCTTCATGTGAATTTGTGCTGTGTGTAGGGTCAAATTTACCTTCATTTACAGACGAAATTAAAATACTTCATGTCACTCCGAAAGCCACCGAAGAACGGTCTAAAGTAAATTGCAGCTGCAGGTGTCTCGTGAAGTTTCCCAGGCATACTTTACCGACGACGACGACGACGACATCTGGCGACTCTTCTTCTTCTTTTGTAACTTTTAGTTTGAATATGGCGCCGATTGGTCACACTGTTCACCATCTCGACATGGCATCTGATATTTTGAACACCCTATCGAATTCTTTTTATGTTGCGAGATTTGAAATCTCTCACAGCGGCGTAGCCCAAAATTCATGCCTTCTGGGATGTCACGCCGTGTCCAACCGTTTTCATCGACGTTTCGGAGGATCGTAGTGTATTCATCGTCTTGCACAGGCAGTCCAAGGACACCCTGGAAGACTTGCATTCTTTTGCAGGTATAGTTGAAACGACGTTTTATTTAAACAAATAAATGAACAGATGTTCCGTCAGTCACAATTATATTTTATTTTTTATTGTGTAGAGTGGTACATGTGTCGTGGTATTTGCAAGCCACCCAGAAGCACGAGAAAAACGAGCACTTCTTGCACATACAACGCATTATTTGTTAAAAATTAGTTATAAATGAAATTATTTATAAATTAAAATAATACATTAAGATTGTGTGGTATTTTGATGTGGCACTTCTGTTGAAACGACTCGCTACAGGCTGGATGGTCCGGGGATCGAATCCCTGTGGGGGCGAGATTTTCCGCACCCATCCAGAACTTTCCTGGGACCAACCCTGCCCCCTTTACAGTGGGTACCGTATCTCTTTCCCGAGTGTGAAGCGGACAGGGCGTGCGTTGGCCACCCACCCCATCTAGGAGCTAGCTTCAGCCTGCTACACGGACACCACTCCAACCCAACCACACCCGAAACTCCAACACGCATCGAACCAATACGACCAATGTGGTAATTCAACAGAATAGTCGCAAGTTCCTGATGATTGATATATTAATGTCCGAAACATGTTGAGCACATAAGAAGTGAAATAAAATAGCAAGTGACATCAAGTTGGTCTTTTATTCTTCAACCTCTACATGTGAGTTGAGGCGTGTCGGGACACAGTCTGCCTAATCCCACGTGCACAACGCAGCCGATTGGAGACAAGATTACGAACCATTTGTATTGCAGGCGGTGAAACAATATTGTCGGCATGCACTAAAGAATGTAGCTGTCTGCATCCACAAAAGACTTGAGATTAGTTCCACTGATAGTCGCGGCGCTGTGTAGTGAAGTGAACAGAAGGTGGTCCTGCGGCAAGTCAAAACAGAGTGACAGTGAAATGAGTGTTAAGGCAGATCCACATTCTTCGTACTGGGTACTACATATACAGGGCAGGTAGCTTCTAGATCTATGCTCTCTTAAGGGGAAAAATTGTCTTTTAAATTACATTGTTAAATTTTAATTCTTAAGAAATTTAGGAAATGTCCGCAGAGTCCGACCTTGATGGCACGTTCGCTCTGTTTTTCGTATGTATTAAGTTCATGTATCCTACTTGTAAAAACAGAATATTTTAACATACTTACATACTTACCCCATGGTGCAGAGTCCTTCTTGAGAAGCTAACTGGTTTGCAGCTAGTCAAGAAATTCCCCGCATTTCACGAAACCCGAAGGTTCATTACCGCACTCACAAGCG
>Ga0136643_10013275_pt1 | contig 12319 bp, 6 predicted proteins | sample TergutLab28metaG_FD_96883 | JGI IMG/M metagenome (GOLD analysis project Ga0136643, IMG submission 96883) | Labiotermes labralis P1 segment gut microbial communities from Petit-Saut dam, French Guiana - Lab288 P1 (version 3) (version 3) | ecosystem: Host-associated > Arthropoda: Insects >...
GCAACTTGGAATGTTGGGAACCATCTCAGCATTTGCTTTTAGGCACAGGGAAACCAAGAAAAACCTGTGTCGAGGTGGCCGGTCGCAGGACCTTCCGAGTACTGACTTCTAGCCAGCAGTCCGACATCTAAAGGGAATATATATATATATATATATATATATATATATATACAGTATATAAACAGCAATGTGGGAGGGACATCAGTTAGTATGTTTAGGTTTGGAAGATGTTAAGTATGGGGGAGAGGACATGTGCATAGGGGACTCTGGTGAGGAAACCTGAAGGAAGAAGACCACTTGGAAGACCCAGGCGTAGGTGGAAGGATAATATTAAAATGGATCTTCAAAAAGTGGAATGGGGCACGGAATGGATTGATCTGGTTTCGGATACGGACAGGTAGCGGGCTCTTGTGAATGCGGTAATGGACTGGCGGGCTTAGTAAAATGCGTAGATCTTCTTGACAGGTTAAGGAAATGTTAAGTTCTCAAGGACTGTGCCCCATTTAATTATTTAGTTTGTTAGTTGGTTAGTTGAAAGACGATAACTGGATTGGATAGACTCGCTAGGGGGTCCAACGGCAACCGTCTTTAGTATTATTCAAGATTTTTAGTTCTATGACAGCAGGACTCACGGACGTAGTAAATTAGTAATTTTGTAGGTTTAGCTACCAGCTGTTGAAGTCGAATGGCCCACAGATGGCGTTCTCTGGAGGAATGTGACTTTAAATCGGTAGGCGTGGTTGAGAAAAGGTTCATAAGCTCTCAGAAGGTACAGTATTCTCGCAGAAATTCAAACCGACTGTCTCCTGAAAGTAAGTCGGACGAACAACTGCTAATTTAACTTAGGCTGTGTTATCACTCGCACTGTAGTGTTTAGTATGCTTGATACCAAGGTCTGGAGATTGTGGACGCGAATCTTGACCTGGACTCCGACCGTCCTGAACTTTAGCGTTTGTGTTGTTTTCCCTCATTTCCTGCTAGCATATAAGGTGAAGGTAAAGTTCACCTTAGAACAGGTCACAAAGGCCCAAAGGGTGAGTAAAGGTATAGCTCTACTCTTTCCTCAACTTCGGCGCTAGATGGGGATGGGTGGTCAACGCCACGCCCCCGCCGCTTGGCCCCAGTACCCACTGTATGGGACGTTGGGTGGGCCCTAGAGCTGGTCTGGACAGATGCTGAAAATCTAGCCTCCACCGGGATTCGATCCTCGGAGCGCCAAGCCCGTAGCGAGTCGCTATACAGACTGAGCTATCCCGTCCCACTCCTGCTAGCATAAACTAGGATAATATTACATCTATGCCACACTCGCCTTGTAGGGCCAACTCTTCATTTCTAAACTACCCAGTATGTTCATGTTTGCACCGTGGATCAGTGATGTTTAAACACTTCACTGTCTTACTAATGCACAATATATAATACAATTAAAATTATAAAATATTTAAAAGTGCTCCAACCTGTTTCGGATCACAGAGGATCCATCATCAGGGAGCCTTGTACAGTGCTTGCCTTCATATAGAGTGAACTTCACACACGCACAACGGGTCGGAATATGCTGCCATAAGACCGACCTTGTCCATGTCAACAGACACGATAGAATCATTCTTGTAATTTTTAGCCAAGCACTGTACAAGGTTCCCTGATGATGGATCCTCTGTGATCCGAAACACGTTGGAGCACTTTTAAATATTTTATAATTTTGATTATATCTACATATTATATATTGTGCACTAGTTGGATAGTAAAGTGTTTAATTACCCATTATGTAGTGCCTTGCAAGCAGTACGATAGATTCAGCGTCATTAAATTTGAACACCGAGCCGAACATCATTCACAAAAGTCTACCACGTGACAGCTGAGAAATGCTTTATTAGGAATGCCATATAAAAGTCATTCCCGATTACATGCTGGTGTGAGTGTCGTCGTTTTTGAGATGACGTAGGTCGGTATCCGTCAACCAACGTGACGTGAGTGAAACCACTACACAGAAAAAAATGACTGGACTTCTTCTCCTGTCCGGAATGTTGTAGACATGTCTAGTTGGCGTAGCGCTGGTCTTTGACATGTAGTAGGCCTTCTGACATTTGGGGAAGTCTGACACCGCTCATTTCTGAAATGGAAATGGGGTACTCTTCAATGAAATGACATCTTAATTAGATTCCGTCAAAGTATATTCGACCTTATATTTGGTCAGGAGAGCTACTCCACCTGAAATATGGTATTGGCGAAACTGAAATAAATGAATAAATAAATAAACAAATAAATAAATAAATAAATCCCGTCATTGCATAATAAATTCTTTCTAATCGTGCACGACTTAACAGGCATCATCATCGTCATGGTCAGAGGGTGAATAGCCTCAGCAAGGATTTTTGTTTGCCAGTTTCCTCTGTTCTTCTTCCTGTCATTTGGCGATCACTTTCCACGTCCTCAATCCCTCTCAGTTTTAGCCTTCCGTCAACCCTTCCCCCGTCGCGTTTTGTAGCCGATACTGTGTGGCGTGCCATTTTCTTACGTCCTCATCATATGGTCCACCCTCCTTTGTCTCCTAAGTACAGCCGAAACAACTGGTTCTTCCAGAACATCGTAGAGATTTTTATTATACCCCTACATACAGCTGTAATTCTATTAAATGGTTCATCTTTATCTCTAATGACGATGTTGAAGGCCGTAGGAGTTGCATATCCTCCGTTTAACCACTTAAAGACGCTACTGAACCCCAATTATATTTAAAAATTAAGTTCGTACCGTGAGGTAAACAAACTCCTCTGTTGTAAAACCGAACTGTTAATGAGTAAAGTGCCACTGTTCTGAGATCCTTACAATTTACGCACATAAACGCACTCTGAATGTTGAAACCAGATAAGCGATGCACGTATAAGGTAACAAGGTAAATAGATTGTTAATAGTTGCCGTTAAACACAACAACAGTATATTAGTTATTAGTTTATGATTGATGGAACTAGCTAGACTAATTTTGACGTTTTGCCGACCGTGCATCTCATTATATTTATCTCAGTGTTTAACCAACTTGATGCACAAAATTTGTTTCACAATAAGTTTTATTTCATGGCTCTACATGTCTCTAGCACATGTGCTCATCATCAGGAGGTCAAAATTGCATTACACAGCCTCTGGTATCGTCACACCTAAAGGTGTGACGATACCAGCACATGTGCATCAAGTTGGTTAAATACTGAGATAAATAGCTAGACTAAGGTAACGCTGAGGCGCGTTCGCATAACCATTGTTGTTGAAAATCAGTACGTATTGTATATTCAGAGTGGTTGTATTCTGGCCTTAGTTATCCGGCACGCAATGCGCTCGTGCCATGTTGTGCACATTATCACATAAATGTAACTATGTATGAAAACAATTATTGAACGTAAAATATGTGTTCTAACTTTCTGTACAACATTTATTTGGAACGTTTCATATTCTAAGAAGAATTCAGTGAAATATTATCATCAATATAGATACGTCTTTATGTAAAGTATCCGTTGGTCTTATGAGATTTTAATCAAAAATGAATTTTCTCGACAGATTTTAAAAAAGTACTTAAGCACCAAATTTCATGAAAATCCATCCAGTGGGAGCCAGATTGTGCTCTGCGGACAGACGAACGGACGGACACACGTGACTAATAGTTGCTTTTTACGGTTTACGTAGGAAGGTGTCTTTTACAGGCTGTTTTAAGGTGTGAGAATGTGTACCACGGCACTGCGAAGCGGTGAGATGTGTGCAATGGCACTGCTAAGCGGTGAGAATGTGTGCCACGGCACTGCTGAGCGGTGATAATGTGTGCCATGGCACCGCTAAGCGGCCTGAATGCGTGCCGCGGCACTGCTAAGCGGTGCGAATGTTTGCCATGGCACTGCTAAGCGGCGAGAATGTGTGCCATGGCACTGCTAAGCGATGAGAATGCGTGCCACGGCATTGTCTAACGGTGAGAATGCGTGCCACGGCACTGCTAAGCGGTGAGAATGCGTGCCACGTCACTGCTAAGCGCCTGGCTAATTATCGGAAGTTTTGACAACATGAGCAGCTGTGGGCAGTCGGCCTTTCGAGTCAGGCCCCGGTAACAGTAAAGGTAAAAGCTCACCCTATTTAACTTTTAACCTTGTCGTTAGATGGAAGTGGGCGTCAACGCCACGCCCCGGCCGCTTTACCTCCCGGGAAGAGACCTGATATCCATTGTAGAGGAGGCTGGGTTTAATCCAGGGCTGGTCTGGTGGACGGGCGCGAAAAGTCTTGCCCTCACCGGGATTCGATCCCCCGACCGTCCAGCCTATAGCAGCTTCCTTGGTTGTCTGAACGTGAAGGGATAGATCAAAGAAGCTGTTTTTATTTGTCTATTGATTCATGTAAAAGATTCTGTTCTTCTTTCTGAAGAAGACGGTTGTAAGCTCTTGTTGGGACCTTCTGTCATCTGACTTCATTCCTTCCTTTGTCTCTCTCTCTCTCTCCCCTCTTCATCCTCGAAAGCCTACAGCTAATTTTAACATTTTATGATTATGTGTGTTGGATTCGAATTTTCCCTGTAACTGCAGCTAGCCAAGTGTTCGTTCTATTATTGGCCGTTCTTGTCACATTAAATGTGTGCCTTATTGTAGGAAATCGTAACAGACTGAGTCTTGTGTCTAAGGAGCTAATGGTCCCGTATAAAATGTAATTCATCGTAACAAGTTCTAACAACTCTGCCTGCAACGTTGAATTTGTCTCAGCGTTTGTGTGGTGCAAAACGCTGTGTTTATTCAGTCAGATGTAGGAAATACATTACCAAATATGCAGTTGTCTTTACAATTCAGCAGATACACATTATTAGACAGTGACGATACTGCCATGTAACGTTCATCTGAGCAGTGTGGCTACATGTTTCGGAAAGGGCTTGACAATGGCTCTATCAATTAGCCTGATCGTTGTAGCGTCATTCCTCAGATGCATGTCACGTGACTTCATTCCTGTTGTCTAATAATGTATATTTGCTGAATCGTAAATACAGCTGTGTGTTCGGCATTGTTTTCTACATTCAATGTGGAATTTATGTTTAATTGGCGGCCTCTGTCTTCATCGTGAATGGAGCCCCATAACGCGGGTAGAGTATCTACAAACGGCATTTTATAAAATGTGGGTGCACAGAGTGAATTGCAGCATAGAAAGGAAGACTTTTTTTTTTCAGTCACATTTCCCTGTTGTATAAAGATTGTGGCTTACGGTACTGGCAAGTGCATTAGTAATAGTAGTAGTACTAGTAGTAGTAGTAGTAGTAGTGGTGGTGGTGGTGGTAGTAGTGGTAGTGGTAGTAGTATGTGCGCTTGCGTGCGTGCCCAATTAGTAGTTACGTCTGAAGAAACTGACTGGAGGTCTACGCTAAACAAGGTATACTACGCCAATGGAAATCACAAAGTTGTGTAATTATGGATGTATTATGCACGACCTGCTGCTGTGTAATTAGATGACGAGATGACAACATATAGATCAGAAACAATATGTAGACATAATTCCTTGAATGCCATACTCATGTACTCCAATTGGAAGATCTAAAAGTAGATGATAAGGTGCTGAGTCGTCTTCTGAGACATAACCCCGCATGGTTTGTAAATGGTACCTCAGCTATTGTATGTCCAGATACTGTATCTTCAGGAAAGATTTGCTTCCGGAACACTGGACGGACTTCAAAGCGCCGGTATACCGGTGTGTTTTGTTTCTTGGGTGATAGGAGATGTGAGTTGTGCTGCGTTCAGTCAAATCCCTTACAGATCCCCGCCCCTTTGTTTTCCCCACTGCGGATGAATATCACGCGGATTGCATGCGAAACGAGGTTGTGTGAATCGTCGTATACCTTCTTATTGCCTGTGGCAGTTCGCATGCAAAACAAGTGGGCTTTGAAAGAAATACAGGCAGGCCGCTTCATTAACTTAAAACCAGAACTGAAGTTTGATGACTTTCAGAATCAAGTTCGAAGCAGAGCTGCTGGAAACGTTGAAATATTTGGGAGCCCAGTGTATTAAACTTGTTAGGTTCTTTTTGAACCGGTCTGCCTACGGTTTTAATGAAAAGCTAACCCAGTTTCTGTAGCAGCTTTGTAGAAGAGGAAGTGAAAGTTGACCTCTTCGCCCAAAAGGAACTTTTTTGCAGCGATCATTTCTAGTGCTTCGCAATGTAAAAAGCTGTAAATCCGGCCTTTTAATGCGATAGCATGGCTTGAGGCAGTCGCAGTTGTGTTGACGGTTTCAAGTCTTCCGGAATATGACGCCGTGTTGATTAGTAAACACTTACTGCCATGTCATAGTGTTGTACTTCTCAGGCCCTGAAGGTGGAGACAGAAAGCTCCTTCTAAACGTCGGTAACTATTTGCCAGTCCATACGGCGCCATTTACGTACAGGTGTAGTACACTATGTACTGAGTACAATTTGTTCCAAGATAGGACTCTTAGGATCCATGGCGTTATGACCTTAAGAATGCAGACAGTAAAGCGAATCGCTTTGTCTGGACTGCCACGGATCAGTTTCCGGGAAAGCGGGGATTTTTTCATGTTGGGCTCTTACTTAATTTTTTAGATATTCGTTAGATATAGCTGCCCTTTCAGTTGCCATAGCAATTTGTTCAACTTACGCAGAAGGAATTTTTGGTGTTGGCTTATTGGTGAAACAGGATATTACTTTCTAAATGCAGCTAGGGAACAATTTGAAAATTCTCATTTGCGTTGTCTTTCAGACCCTGGGTAGAAATTAGAGTTCTGTTACAGCTTAGCACATTAGAAAAGTTGGAGTAGTAAACTTTATAACGGTATAGTGTGCACTTTAGAATGGTGTGCAGTGAAAGTTCGGCGAGTTCAGGAATGGAGCTTAGCTTTTCGGGGCGTTTATCTCCGGTTTTACGACACTTTGGAATTGCACAGTGTGTAAGTGGCGGGTCTGTCTTGCATACCGACCGTCAAGCGGTCAGTTAGACATTGCAGGAGCCTAGGAATAGCTGTGTCACTGTACGTTACTGTAGTGATCCCTAGCAAGCTCACTTGTTTTAGAGTTTAAGTGTAGGAATGACTGACGTTCCAGCCTTGTCCGTGTCCCCTTGTGCAACCTGAATTGTGATGTCGGAATTGTTTGTTGTGTAGTTCGAGGAAAAAGCTGGCGATGTATACGGTGATGGCAGGAAGATGTCAATAGATGGGTGTTACGATTGGCGGGTCCCTGCTTCATTGCCCGTAAATTAAATATTTTTGTTCTCATTTTTTTGTATCCCAAATATATCACCTCCTATTTAAGAGGAGGGAAAGAATGAATTTCGTTCTCATTGAAGAGCGTCAAAATTAAGTCGAGACCATCCAGGCCAGCAATCACCCAGGAAAGCTTAACTAATTATATTTTTTTATCTTTGAAATCCTTAAGCTAGCAGCACGATTCGAAACGCGCCTGAAGTGTACCATACGTTCTAAACGATACGGCCAGTGCAATGATGCGATGTGTCATTGGTATATAATTTGCTGTGGAGTTTTGAGTCCATCTAAAACTTGGTCATTTAAGCCAATTTTTAACCAGACTTTTCAACTTGAGTAACTTGACATTATTTCATGGTATAATTAATGTTACAGTTATTTGGCGTATTCTACCAAAATAACTAATGTGCTACATGTATACGAAATGTGATCATGATAGTTATGCAGTTTGACGTTTATCGTTCCACCTGATGGTGACACCTTGAGATTTATTCCGTACATTCCGTATGGCTTCGAAGGATGTAGGTACAAATTAGAGTTCCAGCTGCCTTTACATTTTATCAGGGGTGCACAAATTTTCCAAAAATTTGGAAGCCACCACACAGTTCTAGACGCCAGGTGGGTACATGAAGCAGGTTCCATCACTGATCCACGAATAGTTCGCGTCACCGGTCAAAATTTAGTCGGCCTGCCGACCTGGCTCCCGGTATTTTTGTATCTCTGCACTATAATTTCCACGCTTATTATCTACGTCATCTTCAGTGTGAACCAGCGGTAGTCGTAAGTTGTATTTCTTTCTGCAGTGGTCAAGCCTTCTCTGTAATTAATAACTTACTACGGTTTGGGAAGTATCTCACAATGTGTTCATCTAAGAGAAGAATATGTTACGTAAAAGTTGCGGAGTATTATCACAGAATGTGCAGGAAGGAAACACATCTCACACCTTTGAATACTAAATGGAAATAGTGGTAGTGTTACTAAACAGTTCCTGTTGCTGTAACACAGTCTGGCACAAATATGACTTGTGTTGCAACAGGAAGCAGCAGCTTTACCGTTACACCAAGGACTTCTTTTACTCCGTAGTTGTGCTACTAAAAAAGTGGGCGTAGATAAAACAGGCGTGAATCAAAAACGATGTTTCCATAAAAAACATTTAAATTAATGGATATAAACCAGCTAAAGATCGTTAAACCGGACACGAGTGGACGTAAATTAAGAAGTGTAAATTGGCAAGGGGCGTTTGAACAAAAGGCATAAAACGAAGGGCGTAAACACAAGACCTTGGTGTGTTTTTCTTTATGGAGGTACATGCAGCATTTAAGACGTCGAGTGAAGATCGGATTCTTGTTGTGAGAGGTTTTTGTGCGGCTGTTTCGTCATCAACGGGATGCTTTTGAGGGAGTTTTGAGACCCACAATGTGTAATGTCACAGTATACGTAATTTTATTTAATTTTGTTTAATATATTATGCACCGTCAGTACACAACATACATCAAACAAGATACAATAATTACAGTTAGGTAGTATTTGGCTACATGTTTCGGCCGTGACGGGCCATCTTCAGGCCAGCTAAGAACAATATTAAGGTGCAATAAAAATAGTACTCAATGGGATCCCATGTCGTTCACATTAAACCTGGATAAAATATGAAAATTCTTACTGATGATTAAAGCAGTGGAATAGTACGGTAAAATGGTAAAACTAACCTTCATGTACTGTAGTCAGGCCTCACAATTTTATTCGTATGAGGCAATTTAAACCACTTTCACGGTAGTGAATTTTTGAAACCGAATTACCAAGAGGGTGTGCCGCCCCAGATACATGCCATTCGTACCAAATGTCACGAAGGACGTTTGATTGGCGCCTGTCTTCTTTGTAATCCAAAATTGGAGCGTTTTCTTTATACTTTCGTAAAGTTTCCGAGTTAAAGCATTAATCTGATTACATATACTTTTAACACATTTGTATTAAAACTAAACATCTTTGGTGATGTGCTGCTGGCGCCTGTTGTAATGCACATATTTTAACGCACGTCCACTTCGCTTTTGTTCCCATTTGTTTAAAACGCTGAAAAATCACTAATATGCGAATCGGTAAATCATGGCTTGGCTGTTTTCTTTGCAAACCAGAGCTATTACCAACGTATTTGATTCGAGACAGGTGTGATTTTGAACTGCCTTTTTGTTTGTGCGTTAGTGTGTGCACTTGACAATGTCTACAAAGTCATTTTATTTTGCTAGCGCCCGTAATAGACGTTGCTCGAAATAGCAGTGAATCCTGTTTCAATTGGCGTATGAGAAGAAATTGTGTATAGCTGACTAATGGCCATAAATTCTAATATTTACGTTACAGTTTCGCAACACATATTGTGTAATGAACACGATGTTTGCTCTTTTTGTATACATGACGGTAACATAAAGTACGAATTCAAACAACGAAGTAGCAGGAATTTTAATCTCGCAGAGGCGGCAAGCCACAATATAGTGCAGCGTTATGCAGCTGTTTTTCATGTGAAGTAATGTAACTTCGCGTGGCTTTAAAATAAAATAAAAAAAAAAAACCAGAGGAATTCAGATCATCGCACTTTGTAGCGGTTAACCCTCGTGGTTGACGATGGAAAGATCCTGGGTTCGAATCTGGGCCAGAATAACAGCTGTCCTGCTTTATATATTTGTTTTTTCTTAACATCCTGTCATCGTAACCAAAGGTAATGACAGATCATCCTTAAACCGTTGAATACTGAATGTAACCTGGACTGTTGTTGAAGACAGGTCGTACCGCGCAGTAAACGCGCTTCATTCAGTTCATAAAATCAGTCACTTAATACTGTGTAGGTGAAGAGTTGCTGTTCTCAGAAACGTACAAAACACAAACGGGATCCCTAGGCTCGTTCGCAAAATAGCGGAAAGTGACTGTTATCTTCGTCGTGTCTGTCCGCGTGAAACAACTCAGCTGCCACTAAGGAGATTTTCATGAGATTAGTTATTTGAGCATTTTTCGAAAATCTTTCGAGAAAATTCAAGTTTAATTTACGTATATCTGACAAGAATAATGAGTATTTTAATGAAGACGTATGTGCATTTATGATATCTCGCCGAATTCGTATTTAGAATGAGATATGTTTCGGGCAAAAGTGGAGGAGATAATCAAGACAAACATTGTGCAACTCCCTCCCCCTCCCTCTCCCCTCGACCTCGAAATTTGTGCCGTTTGTGAGACAATGTGGAGAAATATGATCGAACCAGACAGGCCACAGATGACAGTACTGTACAAACGGCGCACAAAATGTGCGATTTGCATACCGCATAACTGAGGCAGGAATACAGACACACACAATATTTAATACTTCATGGTTTTCCATGGTATCAGTGATTACGCGAACGAGCCTTAATGTTAGTCCTTCGTGCATTGCATGTCGTGTACGTTGGACCTGGTGGGGTGCAGGACTTTGAAGGGTTAAGTAAGTCATGAAGGTGTTCTATAATCCTGTTCTTTTATTTGTCTGATTCTTCAAACAAGTTGCGTATTTAAAAACGTGTACCATGTTCTTGATTGCAGCATTCGCTGTATGTGAGAAATAATCACTTTTTCTATCTTTATCGTTGCAACGTGCATTTCATAGAGTCATTTAATTAGCACACCAACTAATGAACATACATAAATTTTTTTTACATTAAAGTCACATTTTTAAAAACACTCAGTGATTAATTTATGAAGAAATTAATCAGTGAGTGTTTTTAAAAATGTGATTTTAGCAAGAAACAGTGTAGCTCCCTGAAGATGATCTTAAGATCGAAACATGTTGGAGCGATTTTAAATGTTTTAATGTAAAAAAAATTGTGTGTTTGCATTATTTGGTGTGCTGATTAAATCAATCACTTTTTTATTCGTCACACCTTCGTGCGTAATTATTTAAACGGTAAGAAATTCTGTTGTCTACCGCCTGCCTCTTGTCTTACGCGGAAGGAGAGACTCCCGTTTGCACGAACTGTTAAGAATCTTCAGAACCTGCTACTGGCATGTGGAAGACAATTGCCGGTTGAACGGAATACTGCGAGTGCCATGTTAGTTGTTCCTTTTGAATTAAATGACCCCAAAATGAGTGGGCTGGAACAGCAGTAACGCGTTTTACTGAATTTTGGAGGTACTCTGAATGCCAACGTGAACCAGCTGGTGTTTTGTGAGATGTATTTGAATTCCTTTAGACCCTTTAGGCGAATAATATGCAAAGTGGCGTGGAAAGGGAGGACAGGCCGGCTTCCTGGACGTGTGTTGTTTACAACCATCCAACGCTAAGGCAGTTGACACTACGAATTACACAGTTGTTAAGGAGTTGCAGAGTATCCCTCTAGTATTAACTGCTAACCTCAAACCATTACGACGTTGTGTGAATCGTCATGAAACTTTGGCGGAGGTTATCAGTCTCGTTACTTGTGCAGTCACCGGTTGGCTTGAATTAAAACCATTCAGCCAGGACGTTGAAAATGCAATATTTGCAATGCAGATGACACATGGAATTCGCTTTGTTGCTGAGGAAGGGAGACCCAGATAGAAGGTCTGTAAGAAACGAACTTTAAATGAAATCAAGAAATTCAGATATAAAACATAGAAATTAACGAACCGTAGCTAGCTTGTATGAGGCAGAATAAAATACATCAAGTGCTGGAAATGGCGACAGATGTTTATGATTTATATTTCGTCCTGCTAATCGACGTTTAGTGTCTACGAAGTCTAAAATTGAGTTATTATTATTATTAGTAGTAGTAGTTACATTCCGGAAGAAATTAAGAGCAGCATGAGGTCAGGAAATGCTTGCTATAATTCGGTGCAGAATCTTTTGTCTTTCAGGTTGCTATCCAAAAATTTAAAGATCAAGATATATAGAACTATAATTTTGCCTTTTGTTTTGTATGGGTGTGAAACTTGGTCGCTGACATTGCGGGAGGAAAGGAAGCTGAGGGTGTTTGAGAACATGGTGCTGAGGAGAATATTTGGACCTAGGAGGGACGAGGTAACAGGGGAATGGAGGAGATTGCATAACGAGGAGCTAAGTGATCTGTACTCCTCACCCAATATTGTGCGGGTGATAAAATCGAGAAGAA
>Ga0136643_10013276_pt1 | contig 12319 bp, 12 predicted proteins | sample TergutLab28metaG_FD_96883 | JGI IMG/M metagenome (GOLD analysis project Ga0136643, IMG submission 96883) | Labiotermes labralis P1 segment gut microbial communities from Petit-Saut dam, French Guiana - Lab288 P1 (version 3) (version 3) | ecosystem: Host-associated > Arthropoda: Insects >...
CGTCGATAAAAGCAGCGTAGGATGTTCAAAGCCACGCGCCAGACTGTCGCTAACTCTCAGCGAATAATTTGTGCATAGGCCAGGAATTCTTACTATGCTCGCTGAATTTCTTAGCTGAACCACGCGCCAAATATTCGTTGAGCAAGAGCGGTGCCTCGACGTCACCCACAGCGAACGGAATTCAAAAACCCGGTTCTCGCGGGAATAAGTCATGTGGTGATCGTTCTTCGGACCAACCAGAATTCCAGTTCGATTTTAAAATTTAAAACAAAATGTGGAAAAAATCTTTATCGTTGCGTGTGTCCCCAGCTTTCAGACGCTTGTGTGTTATGGTCTTCAAGAGCAACGGACTATTTTTGGTCGCGGCAGATAACAGTCTTTAGGAATTCTAATTTTTCGGACAGTCTACTTTGACCTTCTATTAAACAAACGTTAAGGGCCTTGGAAGTTTCCGACAGACGCAAGATCAGCCACGCTTCTACAGCGCTTAGTATTTTATGCTTCAAAGCTCTGAAAAACTCGGTATTATCGGATTCATTAATTACGTGTGGTATAACTTTCTTAACAGCGAATTTACATCTGGCATAAACGCCGGCGCTGACGCTAAAATCTCTCCAGCATATTCCCTGAGATTAGTCGTACGTTTATCCGTTGACCGAATTCCAGCAGCCACTCCGTAACTGAAACCCATCATGCCACAAAATCCAAAAGCAGAAAGACAACAACAGCTGCTCGAGCACCGATAGCAAGTTTTTCCTACCATCCGCAGCGGAAGGACGACGGTGAGTGTGGATGGGCAAAACACACTACAGCTGTTCGTATTTACTAAGCATGTCCAGAAGTAAAAATTGGAACAGGGTACTGCTAACTTTGTAGGACTACGTAGCATTTTGGACGTATTTATAATTTCAAATATAAGCATATTAAAACTAAAAATATTGGTACCTCCGAGCTGTTTCAACTATTCTCAAAAGCTTCACTGAACAAACACACTGTCTCTGATGACTTCTCTAACTTGGGTCCCATAAATATTCCATCTTTGATGCGAATTTGTATTTAAAGCAGAAACATTCGTTTCCACTTTGTTCTATACCCTTAACAAGTAGAGTAAGTTTGGTGAATGTGGACGGCTGTTTTTTAAAATGTGCATAAAATTTGGTCTCTAAACGTTGTTAACGTTTTAACTGCCGTTATAACGACCTATTATACGTCAGCTGTATGCAAGAACGCGTAAATAGCTTCAGTACACAGGCCTTTGGTAAAAAGTCTTTTTGACGCTTGCAGAACGGAGACATCTAAGTGCGAATTTGATGTTGATCTTTATTCTTCAGTTATCAGACATCTAAGTGCCTTTTTTTTATAAGATTCTAAACCTTAATATAATCTCCAGAAGTCCAGATTGTTTATTTAAACAAAATTCAGATAGCGAACAAGAGCTCTCAGGCCTGCTTAAGGTGCTAAGCGCCTTGGTTAAACACAGGATCAACTTTGTATTGATTTTCAGTCAGCAAACCATTACGCCTACATTTCACACCACTTTCTTTATCACACTGACTCCCAAATATTCGGCGGCGCCGTACTACTGGAAAATCTTGAGTGCAAAGCAGATGTTATGACAGATGTTAAATTTAGCATTGCGCGGCATGTTTCAACTTTGCGGTAATACCTAATACATCTTGTTAAGTGTAAATACTTACTAGACACTCCCCAACATACATAAAAATTACGGTCCAGAAGGCAGGCATATAAAATGGAGTGCAGGTTAAATCCAAACTCCAGCACGCTGGGACCTGATAGGTGGCAGCATGACCGCCCCACTGTGTTACTGACTAGCAGTATTATTCCACTACCTTCGCCTCATTCCACGTCCATTCGCGCAAGTGACAAACTTCGGTGCGCGTTTAAAAAATGTCCACTTTTTCAATTTTATCCACCCCTTTGTAAGAATGGTTAAGTCTGTAATTGCGTAACTTTAAACTGAGTACGTCCGAGAGTATGTGTAATCCGTTAAACGCTTCTCCGGCTAACTCTACATCATCGGAAACGCGAACGACATTTGAGTGGAACCACACAGCCAGTCAACACGTACAGCACATAATAGGTCCCCACGTCTCGTCCTGGCACCTACCTTACAAACCAAAATAACTTTCGTGTAGTTTTCTGACCCCAATGTTTAAATAAGGCCCTTCAGATGTAAAGAATAACAATCCGCAAGCACAACAGCCTTACCGGTTTGACTGTACGCCGTAATCTTGCATTAAACAAGAAGCACACACCCACACGTAACACGTGACTATTAAAGTACTTACAACAAACTACAAAAAAAAAGCCCTGAGGTTCGTTGAATTCAGTCGAGTAACTGACAGCTGAAATTCAGTGTGTGAGTTAAGTGACAAAACTGAAAAAGTACGAAGTTTACTAAACAAATATACAACAAGTGGCATGCAGCACCTGACAAAGTGTACCGTCATTTACGAACTGCGGGTGATAGAAAAAAAATCTGCTTTTATTTTCGTAAGAGAAAAATATACATATTTCCTACAGGCACCCCTAAAAAAAACTTCGTAGAAACGACTAATAGGCTGCATACTGGGATCTATTCTGAAGGTTCATTAAAATTCCGGACATCCAACAAGAGAATGCCCGGTACTTCAAATTAACCTTGCGAAAAATACGTTAATTTATATACTATATAATTACTCCAGTCGGAGAAACCAGGTAAATTTCAAGGGCCTTAAAGAGTTCCACTCATCTTATAGCCCCACAAACATGTGAAATTTCATGGTCAGCTCAATACCTATGCTAATCAACAAGGAACTGCTGACATAAAAAAAATCAATTTGTTAACTTACTGTGATACGTTAATTTTGAATCAGGAAGCAACAATTTCTTATCATTCCACAGTTACGAAATTTGTAGTGTTCACTTTTGAGCCACAATACGAGTACACCGTTAATTGTAACTGTGTGTACGTTTACTTGGATTCAGAATTATTAATGTATTGCCGTCGAACATAGCAACTCTCTACTGCTTTGATCAATAATGTCCCATGTTTAGGTCCTTCTCACAGAACATCGGGCATAAGAATATTTTTCTAAACCACAAGTACATATTAAAGTTGATTATTAATTTGCGAGCTCACAAATTTTATATAAAGATTTGTTATATTCGACGGCAATACATTTAGTCATACTGATAATTACACGACATAACGGGATGAGCCACATTAAAATTTACTTAGTTTTTCTTTTCTAAAAGTTCTGTCAAATATGAAAAGAGGTGTACATTTCATTAGCGAACGGAAGTCTGTATGTATTAAAGAACGACATTATTTCAAAATTATTTAATAAGTATTCCATGTGTCTCACATACAAATTAAAACCAATAAAACTATGTGAAATAAAATTCTTGACAATTTTGTGATCAACATGTTCGATTTCACTAGAACACGTATACTTTGTGCATCTTATCGAAAAGACTTGAAATTGGCTACAATGAGATGCACTAAAAAAGAGTATAATAGATTTCAGCAGCAGAATATTTAGTCGCAACTTCAATAGTAATGGTGGTGATAACAGTAACACTGTAGCAGATGTAGTATCATTAATGGCACTTCACAACAGTTCAGTATTACTAGCATATGTACCCTACTTTGTGTTAACGTGTTTTACAGTGTATTTATGTTGGATGTACTGTTGGCGTATTTTCTTTGATCTGTCAGCATAAACTGTCTCAAGAGCTTATGAGTAACGGTTACAAAAATAACTCACCTAAGTCAAAACATCAACATAAAATTCACAGCAAAGTTCGTAATGGTAGGGAGGGGGAGGCAGATATCATGTGGTGTGGAGCAGAACACCCACAGTCGCCAGAAGGCGGCATCCTGATTAGATAACCTTCATAAATTTAGGTTTTGGTACAGTCGAAAACAAATATCAACACGGGACCGAATATCGAGCATAGTATAAATCAGGTGGCAGCTGAAAATGGCGCATGGTGAAATACTTAAAAATTCCATGATTATCAAACACGCACGTTTCAGTCTCAGTACGGTACAGAGACACTTGACTGTGCGGTTGGGGCTGGGTTTTTTATGTGCGTCAAGTAAGAAGTAATGGAATGACTGTTTGTTGACAAGATATCGAGAAAGTAGAAACAGCAGTCGGGGCCTACTTTAAGGTATTATTCCAAAATCTTTCCGTAGGTATAGCAGAAAACCACACCAGGGTGAGGACGTCTAGTATTCTGACCTGCCCCCCCCCCAACCCCCACCAAAAAAAAACACGACGGCACTCTTATTCCTGTGTCTAAATGGCACGCAATGGCGTGCAGGTAAATTCTGTTGCTGCTAATCTTGAACATTAATGTGATCGAATTCACGATTGACCGAATTCTCCTCCCCCCTCCCCAAGGTAAAATGGTCACCGGTACCCTCTGGACATAAGGCAGTGTGATGCCCATGGAAGCCCATCTAGAGGTCAGCCCCTCCCCGAAAATGATTATTCGAAGACATAATGTGGGTCAGTCGGTCACAAATGTACCAGATGTGTAGGGTCATACTGCTTAATGTAGAAGAATACTGCGTGTAAGTAGTTTCGGACTGCTTTGCGAGAAATCCGTACAATAAGAACCAACAGGACGCACTATTTACTTTCAATTTATTTCAATAATTAACCTCTACATGTTTCGAGCAGGCTGACTGCTCGTCATCAGGAGATAATACTCTGTATGTACAGCAATTGGTATTTTTCATGCGTTTATGTTGACTGGCTGTTGGCAGGATCGTGATCCTGCCAACAGCCAGCGAATAGTTCATCCTGTTGGTTCTTATTTTACCGATATATCACGATGCGCGTTCAACAGAACATTAAATTTACGAGAAATGTTTGATTTGAGATATTCTTACATCGTAATGGTGCAGTTTAAGTTTCAACGTCTAATACTAGCCACTAATAAATTACTATTGAAGTCATAAGTTTTCTTAAATAATATGTAATGTGTGTAGTGTTTGCAATATGTATCTTCTGATCCTTCAACCCAGAGACGCATCTCCAATTCTGACGTTCTCTGCAGAAGTCATTTAAGCTACTAGTGTCATCCACAAACCAAGGACTATAACGATAGTCAAAATTTACGTAGAATTCAACTGAATGTTGAGTGAAGCAGCAGCTTCCAGTAATCATAAATAAATCAGAAGAAAGAAGATGATAATGGCGGAGCCATTAATCGACGGAGCTAGAGCAGTCTTGTCTCGACGTTTAGACGTATAGCTACTAACTTTAAGGCGAGGTGGTCCTAACACACGTACGTATTTTCTATCTTGTTATTGAAGCGCTTCATTTCATATTTCGGCCCCTTTCTTCTCGGTGCCTACTGGGTAAGTAAACCAAATGGTCGTTACATGAGCTGATATTTGGGACGGAACACAATATGCCATCTATCAAAAACTCACAACGGACTGTACAGTTACTCATAAGCAGAGAGTGCAGAGGTACAGCCGTTCCTGTTTTACCAAACGTTATTTATCTAAGCTTTGCTCGCTGTGTGTGTGTGTGTGTGTGTGTGTATGAGTGTGTGTGTGTGTGTGTGTGTGTGTGAGAGAGAGAGTGTGTATGTGTGGAAAAGCCTATCTCATACAGCTGAAATGTTCGATATTGGTACGTCTGTCGATTCGTAACAGCGTGCGTGCGTGCATGGCGCAAAATTTAATAACGCGTTATTAGGCTCAATTTTTATAAGTCACAAGGCCGTTCCTAATATCATATTCAAACAAGTCACATTAAACCGTTTTAAAGTTATTTATTCCGTGCATTTTGAGTCACCATTTTCATCTAAATACCAATTAAATTCACCCACAATATGTGATGATGTCACTTTACGCCGACACGTTTCGGCATAACCATGCCACATGTGAAACACCGGATTAAAGTTTTAAACTTAGAAGGTTCTCTTTGATGATGACATGGTTATGCCGAAACATGTCGAAGTTTTATCACACAATGTAGATGCATTTAGTTGGCTTTTACGTGAAAATAACGTCACATTAAACGAATTTGGAAGTTTTGCGGCGGTGTGCCTGAGGATCTCATTCCTTTGGGAAACGACGCTGCGTCAACTGCTAAACGCAGCATTCTATCTATAACCGGTACATGGAGTTTAAGTACTTTATTAAGTGTCAAAAATTGTACATTTGGTAGACAGGTCAGATTTGTTTGAAATTAATAATTTGGTTCATGATGGAAAGGAAATTGTAAGGAGTCCGTATAGCAGCTTGCAGGGACAGAGAATTTTATGGCGGGTGTAGTGAGCTAGCAGGTTTGCTGTTTGTCAGTGTCAAAACTGATGGCTTAAGGAACTTTCTGGAACAATTGACAGTGTAAAATTTGGCAGCTTTTGGACATCTTAAATCTTACTAGGAAGATTTACAATATTAGGCACATTTGCACGATAAAAAAGAAATCAGTAAGACGCGTGAAGGAGTTCACACGGGTTACGACAATGGAAACTACGTTACATAAATTGGAGCCAACTGAGTTGCTAAAGTATTCAAAATTTTTACTTTTGGACCTATTAGGAAGTAGTGAAATTTAACATTCTAGCCAATCAGGAACAATAATAATATTTAAGGGGGGATGAATTTGGAACTGGGCGAACTTTGAAAACCTAACGCAAGCAAGTAGTCTCTTTTATACCCTGGAGGTGACAAGTTGTGTGCGTGATACCAAGACTAATAGTGAATACATTTTTCAAAGGCGCATCCATACATCCGACACATCTGTAAATTCCAACAATCGTGAAATAATATTAATAGTGTCCAGTTAATTTATAAAATTACTGTTCCACCAATTAGATTCCCTGGGGGAAAGACATGCAAACCGACTGAAGAGCTGGGTGGGTTGTATATCCCAGAAATTCCCTACTCCAATTAACTTGCACGCACTGACTAACCGCGGATTTCAGTAAATCAACCCCAAAGTCATAAACGAAACTGAATTTCAGTTTCCCCTGATTTAGTAGCGATTCTCTCCACACTCGATACTATGGTTATACCGCCACGGTTAGATGCGCAGCGCCTTTCAGGTAACGCCGTGCAGGTGTGTGCCTGTCGTGCGAAGGTGATACTGGCTTAAAATAAAAAGGGGCTTCTACACTACTTGTACGTCGCTCGTGACACAGATGGTCAACTTCCTTACCGGCGACATCAGTGCGGTTCTGTCTATGTAAACGATAAAGGTAAAGGTGCATCTGTACCAGAGACCGTGCAGCACTGCATGAAAGTGAGGGCCACCTTCACTTCAAGGCCTACTACGAGGTACGTCTCAGGAAAAGCAACACCGGTGCACAACTCACTGACATCGGTGCCTTCCTTGAAGAGACGATGCGGAGAGAAACTGCAAAGTAGCAGCCAAGAATCAGCCAGATATGTTACTGACTGAACCATTACGGGTCTCTATAGACAAAACGTGGACAAATATCTTCACATTCGTACCGTGCGTCTTGATATCATCAAAGTTATGTATTCACCAACGACTGCACAAGTGATTGTCTTAAAAACAATATTAAAATTTTCATTAAAATAGCCTCGACATGTTTCGGCGTAGTCACACCATCTTCAGTGAGCGCATTATCCGTGCTTGCTAAAGTAACTTTAGCAAGCACGGATAATGAGCTCTCTGAAGAAGGTGTGACTACATCTAAACATGTCGGAGCTATTTAATGAAAATTTTAATATTGTTTTTAAGATAAACACTTGTGCAGTCAGTGAATAAATAACTTTGGTGGACAAAGACATTCCCAACTTCCAACGACCGCGCTTGGCATCTGCCATATCGGTATTTCGGGAACAGACCATATAGCATTGACGAAATAAGTAAACAAAATTTAGCTAAGTCTGTACCGAATACTTACTAACTTGTAGACGCTGTGTCTGTCAGGCCCTAGGTCAAGTGGAGTTCTAATAATGAAGAAAAGCCTTCTGTTGGGATGCTGGAGCGACTGATAGCCCAGGTATGCAGCACAGAAGAGTCTGCATGCCCAGAGCAGTATCTTTCTGCTCACAACGCCAGCAAACCCTTGCAGGACCGTCTCAAAATGGGCTACCTCAGGAAGAGTCAACAACGAGCCAGAATCGGCGGGAGTTGTGGAAGTGTTCAATACTTTAAACACTAGAGTATCACGTGGTTAATTAAACACTGCGACGTAAACGAGGTTTCGTAAGATTCGTTTCGGCATGACAGTTAGTTTACCTTTTCGACATTGAAACCCGTGTGAGAAAGCATGAAAGAATATCCTTCAGAAACTGCTGTGAGAAGACAACAATGTAGATGTAATTTTATTAAAGCAATATCACTTGAATCTAATTGTGAAGCAGTTCCATCGACGAATTATTAAATCGGACAGGAATGATCGTGCTTACACTTACAACATTAAATTTTTTATTTTCGAAGTGTTTCCGAAATGGTGTTTTCCAACTGGCGGCATTTTTAAAAGGCGAAAAGGATCAATAAATCTCAGATAATACGATTGACAATACCGTCAATGAGAGATCGGTAAAGTAACTTACTACTTTAAGCATTTGGAAGTGGGCACGAATTGTAACTTATTCTATTCTTTTGTGGGGGACAGAGTGAATGTTTTATCGTGTCTGACAAAACCATCCCGACAAGGGAATGACTGTGTGAACTACCTGTCTATAACGAAAAGGGTTGCTGTATTTGTCAAACTATGTCATGTAGTGGAGACTTTAGAGATAATCGAAGTCCCAGTCATTTCAGCTTGTACACTACGGAACAATGATATGTGATCGATCGGTCACATTATTACACCACTGAAATAAATATCTTGGTTGCTGTAACGTGCCACTAATTCACTGATATTACCGAAATCTGTCATTAATTACCTTGCGTATTTTATATCAGTATGAAGACTTCAGCTAACTGACTGTGGCGAACTGCGTAATACCCATGATAAAATGTATTTATCTTTGACCACTGCGAAAATTTACTATTATTTCGATTCACCTGTTGTCCTATTGTGTACCAAGTAACGCATAAACAAAGGAGACAGGACATTGTTGCAGTCGTAATGTGGTTGCAAAGTTCCGCAGTTCTGGCTCTGATAACGTTATTTTGCACATGGTTGTGGATTGTCCAGTTACCGCTAACAGACACTCAGAATGTGATCACAACTAAAGTGGAAGTGAGTTTAGTAGACAAGGCTGTGACCTCCTCCGAAACAACGAACAATTCTAATAAGAACACCTTCAAATCTACGAATAAACGGTTCGGAATCGCAGACATTCATAAAAAGAAGCATCTTCATAAGGTGCCACGGTTTATGTTGGATTTATACGAACAGGCAACGGCTACCGGGCACAGCAGTCGTACTGGCAGTGACAGATTAATACCCGATGTGGTAAGAGGCCTGACTCCGAGAACCACAGGTACGAAATTGTTTACACAGTTTTATTTAGGGAGAAAAATAGTAGCGCTAGCCATATGGGAAGGAGGGGGAGGGGTGCAAACATCATCCTTCCATACATTTGCTTCACACTTAGTACAATAATATGGTGGAACTAACAATAATAATGTCATTCTTTTGTGTTTAGCTCGAACATCCTGACTAGTACTTTAAACTCTGCGTCTTGCCAATGCAGCGTGTGTAAGTATTCCAGAATAAGTTGCTGTACTGAACTTAAAAGCTGTCAACCGACTAATATTTGTAATGAAGCAGCGAGTTTTCTGTGAGGTACGAACTGACATTTTAAATACTGCTTAAGTGAATTAAACTGCAACGCCGATACTGAAAATTTAGTTGTGTTCAAGTCCGTAAACATATCTGGTTACGCACATCTGCTAGTTCCACACTATAGTCATAAGGTTCGTCATCCCCGTTGTGTTCATAAATAAACTTGATTGGAGTGTATGTACTTGTCTAACACAAGACAAGTACATACACTCTAACCTACCATACTGTAGACTATATTCATATATTTCATGTGTCCGAATCTCCTAAACAGGTGTTTCAGACCATACCTAATAACAAAATATACTTCTTTTTGGGGATTACACTTCTTAAAATTCATTGTTTCCAAAATTCCTTACCTAACTTAGTGAAGACTGATTACGAAAATCTCATCACAATGAAAAATATGATAAAAAATAATTACACTTGAATATCCCAAAGCCATCTTCACACGTCACGTTCGAAATGTGCCAACTGCAAATTTTCCGAAAATGTACGTTACACTTTAGATTCTGAAATGTGGTGCAGATTGGTTCTGGCCTGTATATAATTAACGATACCTAGGAAGGGAAGTTATTACGACAGGATCACAAACACTTATCTTGGTGGATAAGTTCCTGATAAAAAAAAATCCGGCGTTCTGAAGTTCAAACATTCTATTTCAGTATCGAACCCTTGTATTTAATCAGCCAGAAGAAGTTTCAGCTACACAAGCGTAAATCTTTTAACTGTTGTGCTTTGTCAATAGCCTCTGTTTTGGAGCCTGATAGCAGTCTGAAGCTGCCAAGTGGGGATCGACGTCACCTACTGGTGTTCGACGTCCCACGTTCGACTTACGGTGAGACCCTGCAGTCTGCAGAACTGCGTCTTCTGATCACAACAGTGCACCGACAGCCTGGCCTTGCGTCTGACGGTGAAACAGGTAACTTACACTGCGGATGTGTTCGTTCATGCACAATCGGAGCACAATAACGCTCACTGAAACATTGAAACAATGCACAGACCTACAGCATGTACGCATTTTGCAACAATTGGTTAACACACAGGATGGACCTTAAGAAAAACGGCACTCGGGGGCGAACAAGGCTCACTGCAACAGGCCAGTTCAACAGCATTATTAGTCCGTTATTAAACGTCGAACCCATTACGAAAATGTTAAAAGACTGGTGTCTTTACGTCATATTTTGGACTTTACGTTTTTTGCACCGTGCATTGCGATATACCTATGTAATAAGAAGCAAAAAAAAAATGCGCACCTTTTACATTAATGTTTTAATTTAATCACAGTGTCTTCGACATGTCTCGAAACGCAAAGTGTTCATCCTCAGGAAGACTTGTACATGCAGTTTTATGGAATTTCTTTCATGCAGCCATACAAGCAGTGCACATCCTGCCATCGACCAGACTGCTTATATGAAAGAAATACCATAAAATTGCACGTACGAGTCTTCCTGAGGATGAACACTTGGGTGTTCGAAACATGTCGAAGACACTATAATTAAATTAAAACATTAGTGTAAAAAGTGTGCATTTTGTTGGTTTTTATTACATAGGTATATTTTAGGTTTCGCTGGCGCAAGCAAATAGTGCGAATTGGTGATAATATATTGCATATGGCGGAAGCAATAATTGAAAATACTTCATCGAAGTCATTCCTTGTCGGAATATTGGAAGAAGCTAATTCTGTGTTAAACCCCAGTGTTGTTAGGCACAATCAAACAGTAAGAACCAGTGAAAACTTGGCGCGTGTCTGGACAGTAACTAAACGATTTGTCTGGAATTCTGGTTCGGGTCGGCCTATCGGTGCCACATTCAAGGGTCAAACACTGGAAGAAACGTCGGTAACTACCGTTCTATGCTGCGTAACATCCCAGACGAATGCAGATCTCGAAATGATCACTTGTCAATACCAAATTAAAATGTAAAAAAATTAAGTTCTGTATAAAATCGGGTACTATCTCAGCTCTAACCAGAAGACGTTCCAAAAATTCTCCATCTTCTATTTGCGCAAATCTGACTCAATGCGTCCAGACCGGCCCTGGGGACCACCCAGCCTCCTATACAATGGGTACAGGGCCTCTTTCCCAGGATTAAAGCGGCAGGGGTGTGGCCTTGGTCACCCACCCCAACTAGCGCCGAGGTTAAAGGAGGAGTAGAGGTATAAATCTATTCCCCCTCTGGGCCTTCATGGCTTCTTCCAGGGTAAACTTCATATGATTCACTGCAGGTTCAAAATTCCGCGCTGATGCCATTTTCATTATTGATAACAAAAGTGTAGGCCTCTGTTATTGTGAGCCTCCTGAGCTCTTGCTTCGTTTTATGAGGTTAAACAATTCCTCACACAAACCAAACATCGTCCATATTTGGCAAGCAAATTATTATTATTTACTCCGTGGCCTTAGTCCGCACGCGAACTATACCGACAGAGCGGCCGCCGCCGGTCGGCGAAGTCAGTGCCAACTTTTGCGGATAGAGAGGTGTCACGTGGTCAGCGCAACGGGTCCCCACAGCCGTTAATCTCTGTTTTCTAGACCTGGAGCCGCTACTTTTTTCATTCAAGTAGCTCCTCAATTGA
>Ga0136643_10013278_pt1 | contig 12317 bp, 9 predicted proteins | sample TergutLab28metaG_FD_96883 | JGI IMG/M metagenome (GOLD analysis project Ga0136643, IMG submission 96883) | Labiotermes labralis P1 segment gut microbial communities from Petit-Saut dam, French Guiana - Lab288 P1 (version 3) (version 3) | ecosystem: Host-associated > Arthropoda: Insects >...
ATGTTCTATCTGGTGCCTTAGTTTGTGTATCATTGCGGGTGGGAAGCCGTTTTGTTGGGCGATATGTAGGATAGTTTCCCATTCTCTTTGTTGTTGTGTTGCTTTGACCGGTAGGCTGAGCATCCTAGTTATGTGATATCTACAGGCTGCTAATTTGTGTTCAATGGGGTGGGTGGATGTGAAGCGTATGGTGGTACACAACGCAACAAGTAGTCGCTAGCTCCTGAAGATGGAGGTATTAACGTCTGAAACATGTTGAGCAGTAGATAATAAAGCAAGTGTCATCTAGTTGGTCAACCTTTATTCAAATTTCCTCTTTATATTTTTGTGATAAGCCTGAGATGGCTACCGTCATTAACCAAAGCATGCAGCTGGTTGTATCTGTAAAATAAATTTGTGTTTGGACTGAATATATTTGCATTTCTTCAAAATTATAAATCTACAAAACAAGTGACTGAATATCCAAGTATAAAGTATCCATTCTTCATTGCAGTTATTTAAGATAAGCGCAGGGCAACCCACATCTATTAACCTGTCTTTGACTAAATAAAACTTTCAATTTTGCAAATACATTCTTTGTGGAGGCAAGTGTTACCCCTCCAAACACTGTATTACAGTTATCACCTGAAAATGCAGTACACTCTCAGACAAGATAATTTATTTTTAATGTCCGTTGAACATACCATGCAATAGTTTGTGCTTTTTCATTAGGATTATGATGAGCATGTAAGAATTTTGTTTGTAATCTACTCTTTGCCTACTAAAAATACTGAATCAAGACTGGGAAAATTTTTAACTCAAGTTGACTGCTTGCTTCCCATGCTACTCCACAAAAACCAATCTCTGTCATGAATGCCCTCTCTATTGCATTAGGAGAAATCACACCATTTAAAACTGCACCCATTTCTTTTTGTGCAATTGCCAGCTTTCAAGTTATTTCTACATCAGGAAAAGCTTTCTTAATTATAAATTACTAGTCAATCTGTAGATATGTATCTGTAGTGTTGTTTTGCACAGTGAACTGCTAAATTGCCCTCTTCTGCATGCACTACACTTCCGTTTGAATATGGTTGCATGAAGAAGTTAGTGATTTTAAATAAACTGCTCTTACCTCAAACAATCTTCATTTCCTCTGTTTGTAACAGACATGTACTAACATTCCTGAATTGCACACCATGTTTTCAGCTTTAAATTCTTTACAGGCCCTCCAAAAACATACATATTTCTTTTTAATATCGTCTGTAAATTTGAACTTAAAACTTAGGCATTCTTGACAACAGAATAATTAAATTGTAGTGGGACTTAATACCAAACTGTACAAAAAAAGAACATATTTCCTCCACTGTCTAATACCTGTTAATACTCAGAACTCAGTATGAGTCAAAATAATTCAGTTGAATGTTGGAATGCCACTATGTTAACAGATGGCACCAGCTGGTTGTCATCCATATAGGTCCAATCAGCAGTGACTGAGTTTCACTCTGCATTCACTAGTTAGTAGTTTGGATATAGTATACAGCATTATTTCCTTCCTTCATCAGTCAACGATTTTTTTATTGTTTCAGTACTATTGGCTGAAAACTCAGACACTGGAATACATAAAAAATTTGTCCAGACATATATTTCAAGCCTAAATACGAGGGTTATATCTATAAGAAGGACTCCAATACAATGTTTTAATATTTTTTTTAGTGCTGTTCATTATAACAATGCATTTTAATGTTATTTATGATTAAATGCCTTTTAGTAATTTAACCACAAAGTAATGAAAATCATTTTAATTTACTTTTTATGCACTTTTAATTTTATTTTGTGACTCTTTCACTTTTGCTGGCCAGAGTTTTTCTTTGCAGGAACATTATGATGTGGAGCTAGAACCTTCTAGAATATTTTGAAAATTTCAGGAAAGTTGTTCATTTTTATTGTTGGGGTGACACTGCAAATTTGTACAACCACAAATTAATCTATGAAAAGCAAGGGATGACTGTGACTGAAATTATACCAGCAGCTGAACAGTAGCACCACTTGCTGTCTGAGACAAAATTTTAGGCACTTGATTTTTGTTGCACCAAGTGTAACATACTTTAAAAAATAGAATCCATCCTACACTAAAGACAGAACATTGCTACTCAATACACTTACTTCTTCAAACTGACAAGTTTTATAATACCTAAAGTTATTCATTTGTTTACACAAAGTAAAAGGCCATATAAGAAAACTTGGTTGCAGTATTTAACGAGCTCTACAGCTTATTTATTCCAGGTGAAACTCATAATTAACACCATTACTAGAATATAACAAAATCTCCCATAAAAGTAAGAAAAAACTATACCTTAGTTTCTGAGAAATGTTATAATTAATGGAATTAAATAATTTGTCATTTAAAATATTTACAGTTACACATACTCCATCTGTTCTCCTAGAAATTCACTATATACAAATCACAGCCATTTTATGAAGTCCATAAGCTTGCTCCACATCACAACCTTGCTTGTGGAAATAGGGACTAGTCACATCAGCACATTTTCTGAGCAGCCCTTGAAAACTGTATAAGGATAAACAGATTAATGTTCAGTCATGCACGAAATATTACTTGTTGTCATAGCATCTGCAGAATTCTCTGATGATGATACTGTATCATAACAAGGATCATTACCAAAAGCTTCATATTTATTCCTGTGGATGTTTACAGGTACACATTCTCCAGAACTGGTGGCACTACCCTCTGATACATCACCAGTAAAAATACTAGGCAATGTGTACTGTTCATCAGAATCAGCATTCTGTATACCCTGATGATCTCCATCAAGAATACTTTCAACATCCATTCCCACAATATTAGTGCTATTAGAATCCATATCAATCTTCAAAGTAACAGGCATGTCATCTTCACTTTTACAATAGTCATCATTGTTGTCATCATCGTCATCATCATCTGAGCTGTCATCTTCATCTGTTTCCAATTCAGTGCTTGAATAAAAACAGTCATCAGCATCATCAGTGGAACTCATGAATCCTGAAAACCAGCTAGTTTCATCATCATCATCATCATCATCATCATCATCATCATACTCATCCTCTGCAAATGGTTCTGAAGACCCTTCATCAGACTGACCATCACAGCCATAAACACAGTCATCAATACTCTTAAAATTATACAGAGATGCTCCAAGTTGCAATCGAGAGCATTCTATTTCAAACCTCGATGTTAATGATGGAGGAAGATTCAGCAACTCATTAACTAACTTGTAAATGGTCATCTTATTCAATTCCATTACTACATCCCACTGTGTAATGTTATCCATATCTTCTACCACAATGTCATCTGAAAACTGAACCTCAGATACCTCACTAACTTTCTCTTCTTCATTTTCATCCCAGTTCTCAGACTGCTCCTTTTCTTTGTGGGCAATCAGTTTCTTGCCCTTAAGTTTTGCTATGAGTTCCAAGGATTTACCTAAAACAAACACCAAACATCACATTACATGATGAAACCCTCATTTAATATACCTTGTTTCTCTTTCCTCAGTTTAATAATAAATTTAAGTGACAAAAAGTCAATAATGTCAATGATAAGTGTCCTTAAATAATTAGAAGAAAGATTATGGATTCATGTAACACTTGAACATCAGCTAAGACATTAAGAGATGGAAGGATAATTACTCTGGTTCATGGCATCAAGTGAAAGTGTGAAGGACCATTTCAAGTGACACACATTGAAAGAGCTTACATTAGTGCAACTGGACAAGCTGTTGTATAAGTGGTTTATAGCAATGCATTCTCAAGGCAAACCTGTGACTTGACCCATGGTAATTGAAGAAGCTTAGTCTCATTATTGTCAAATAAAAATAACCAACAATTGCACATTCTCTACGAGCAGTAACAAAAAAAAAAAATACTTGGAAGAAATTAGGCCAGTACACGCAGACTGTCAGTCCAACACCTGTATAGTCCCATGGGTATTGGAGTAAAGGAATTCTACTTTATATACTTGTATTCATGTTTCACTAACAGTATGAATGACAAAAGCACATAAAGATAGGTAATCAACCCTAAAATGTGGCAAAGTTCAAACATTTGGAAATGACACTATGAAATCAAATTTGTAGGAATGAAGGTGCTTCTTACATTAAGGACAGAACACAGGCTAATGTTACCGAGGAAGATACCTGGGCCTACAAGGGAAGTAATAACAGGTGGCTCACGAAAAGTGCATAACGAGGAGTTTTAACAATTTGTACTCATCATGAAATACCACCAGGGTGATCAAATGAAGAAGGATAAGATGAGTGAGACATGTGACACATATTTGGTGGGAAAAACCTGAAGAAAAGAAACCACTTGGAAGACAACGAAATAGATGGCAGAATAATTTTAAAATGTCTTACAGAAGTAGGCTGGAAGTGGACTGGGTTAATATAAGAATAGTGACAAGTGGCAGACACTTGCAAACACAATAATGACCTATTAGGTTGCATAAAGTACATAGAATTTCTTGACTAGCTCAGAAACTATCAGCTTCTCAACAGAATTTTCAATATATGAGTATTGTTAAGATTTTCCTTCTTCATATTCACACTTCATGAACTGCATCCTGAAAAACTTAAATGGAGGTTTTGTGGTATTACCTGGAGTTCTTCTTAAGAAACAATCACTTGGCTGTTTCCAAAAGCCTCCATCTACTAGGGAATCCACAGTTCATTAACACATTCAATATGCAGACCAAGGCTAATGCATCATGTCCTGAACCAGACAAATTCAGCCCACATCTTTAAGTTCAGTTTCTTACTATACATTTCAATTGTAATCCTCCTACCTACACCTAAGCCATTCCTGTTTCAATTTCTTGACTGAAATTTATATGTATATGTTCAGCAGAAAGGCGTGCTGCCTGTCCAACCCATCTCATTCTCCGCATATGGGCAAACAGCTTAAAATATGCACCTTGCCATTACAAAATTCTCCCCATCCTCCTTTTACTTCCTCCATCTTAGATCTAAATATTCTTCTCAGTACCTGATTCTCAAATATCATCAGTCTACATTCTTCCTTTTGGATACGAGGTATGAAAATATAATTTCGTGTATTTTAACCTTTTCGGGCCTGTGTGACCATATGCTGGTCTGTAGAATACAATGGTGAATGGCCTAGCATGCCATATCCTTGTTTCTGTACATTCATTCGCTAGTGTACTTCATAAAATGCAGCAAAATCAATCTTTTAGGCATTTTTAAAAAATCCATGACACATACATTGAGCAAATTAGGTATGATAACGAAACCAACAAATGCACATAAATGTATAATAGTATTTTATATTATAAACATTGTATTACTCCTACATATTTTGATCATTCTTGTAGCCATCCTCAGGGAGGTGTAGTACGAAGGATGGATGTGAAAAGACATTACAAAAGTTTGTAAACTAATGCACAAATGTAAAGTACTAAGTTTTAATATTAAATCAAATGGTGGCATTGATTCTATGTAGTTTCTCCTTCATATTCTTATAAGCATATGTAGTTTTTGCCTGTTGGGCATTCATCAACTTTAAACAATCCATGACAATGCATCGAGCAATTAGACGTGGTTAACATAACCGACAAATGCACACAGATGTATACAATTATCTTATCAACATAGTACTCATCCTACATGTTTCGAGCAATCTTGTGGCCATCCTCTGGGAGATGTATTACTAAGTTTTAGGGCTTAGTACTTTACAGCTGTTCCTTGGTCCACAAACATTTGTAATTCACCTCTCTGAGATTACCACAAGATTAGCCAAAACATGTAGGGGGAATTCCTTGTTAATAATATACTATTGTACATTTATGTGCATTTGTTTGTTGTGTTACAGTATCTTTTTAGGCGTGTTTGCAAAAAAATTTGAAATTAGACTAGCAGCTGCATCACCACTGTCTGTCCATCTGCACAGATTTTCATGACATTCTATAATGGGGACTTCTACTAAAACAGTTAAAGAAAATTGAAGTTAGGTTAACACTTAGAAGCCCAAGCCCAAGCAAGGCTTGGGCTCCCCCTACTTTTTGTATGACCCACATCCCAGCACAGCCGGATGTATATATTCATGTATGTATTATAAAATTCACAACTTGAAAGAGTGTTTCAGTCACAAGGAAAAACATGTCCAAAATACCTGGGTTTCTGGACCTGACAAAATGCTAAAGGGATGGAACTCAAAGTGTTAGAATTCAACAAGAATAACAAGCATTTTACCTGAAGACCTACACAAATTTATGTGACTGGGTTTTATACTGGAGACTGCATGTTCTCTGTGAGGTATGCGCTAAGGCTGAAGAAACAGGTGGCAATGTAAAAACAAGACACTGCCCTCTGTAAGGTATGAGCTGAAGTGGAAGAACCAAGTGATGATCTAAACGACTGAACACAATCAATTGTAAATATGCTGTAATACGGAGTAGGGGTATGGGGATATTACCACAGAAAATGTGGCACAAGTATTATGCTCTACAGACATTTCCTATCTTGTTGTATGCTTTCTTCTAGGAAATTCCCAGTGTCAGAATTTCATATGCCTGTCTTGTTGTAGGCTTCCTTCTGGGAAATTCCCCAGCGCCAGAATTTTATATGCCGACATTTCCATCTACATAGGCAGGTAGGTACCTACCTATGTAGATGGAACAGACAGAGTATTCCGAAATGTAGGCATATAAAATTCTGATGCAGGGAATTACCCAGAAGAAAGCATACAACATTCAGAACACAGCGAAAGTTTGAAATCAGAATTTCCTATCTTGTTGTTACATACCTATATGGTGAGATGTACTGTGATTATGAAGGCATATCATCATCCACTGACAGACATATTAGAAACATTGTTATGTAGTGGTCTTTTGAAAACTTACCAGTGCACACACACAATTTTACTTGAAATCTGTTTTATTTCTCACGCAGAACAAGTACGGTAATACAGTCTTGAGATCGAAATGACCCTTGACTGCTGTATTTTACACTATGTGCCATGTATCTTGTTTCTCTGAAACACACAGCCTACCAAAGGTAAACTTCCACTCTCTAAATGAGGTTACATGCCATAACAAGTCACAAAGCTCTGTGAGTCACTTTGGTCTTACATGGCACCAAGACAGGGAAGCTGTTTAGAATATTCATATTTAAGAAGTGAACAAAAGAAATTTCTTTGTCCACTTTCATGTCTGATGTTGCACTGAATAACTGTTGATAATCCTGTCCTCTAGGTCAACATACCCAATTTGTTGTAGTCTTGTTATGAATGTTAGCTTCAGAGCATTTATATTCCACCACAGACATCAACACTGTCTGTGGACTGTGCATAACTGTCACTATGCGTACATCTCATTTACCTGTCTATACCACTGCTGTGAAGTTATCTCTAGTCCTAAACAAAATATTATCTCACGCAGTCATTTGTTCTGTGACAGTAAGTCCTTTTCTTTTAGGTCTCAATGTCCTACTATTACTCTTCTTTTTCCATTTTTATCATATTGTTGAATGAGTTGGACACAAAACATTGTTAATACATAGTTCCTGTCCATATCCCTCCAATTTTCTTGCCACGTGTGTGCAGTAACTTTGGTTGCTGTCATTTCTGCAGTTGCAGATGTCCTGCCCTTCCCTAGATGGACATCCATTTATGCATAAACCCACTAATGTCACACAAAGTGTAAATTTTTTTCTAAAAACTTTGTGCTTCTTAGGTATGCAAAGTATTAAAATTATTCTTGCTTTGAAAACTACTGTAACTTTGGCCACAGTCAGATGCCCTGAAGCACTACAAAATTTTGCATGAACACCACTCAGAATGTCAAATGTATGTCTCAGTTTCCATAGTCTGTCAAATTTTGGGTCACTATTGTGTCAGTAGCACTGTAATTGTTTTAAAAGTGCACATATCCAAGAACGCTTAGGAACAAGTCACATACAATTGTTTTGTTGTACAATAGTGTAAGGAACTGTTTAGTCATGGTCAAATAGTCTTACAGGGTGTCCAATGTGCCATGCCCCATTTTAATAACGATAATAATAACCACAAAAATACATGTTTCAGATTCAGTGATGACAGGCACTGGAGAAGGTCCGTTATGTAATGTGTCCAAGTGCACTCTTAATATGAAACAATGTAGCATGGTACTAAGAACAAAAAGATACACAAATAAGATATCTAATATACCAATTTTATGATAATTGTAAAATTGATGAGATCTCACAAATTCCAACATATTTTTAACGCATTTCACTTGTTTTTTAAAATCATGTAGATTTAGGCCTGCAGGTGGTCACATGGACCAAAAATGAAGCATTGTTGTGCATTACTGAATACCATAAATACAAATTACCACTGACTTATTATAAGTAAAATGGGATGAACTGCATCAAAATTGTGTCCAAGTACTATTGATGGTATCAAGTGGGTACCTGTACCAACAGAGTAACACCAGCTACAATATATGAAATAAAACACTGTCTGGAGTTGAGTCTTGGTACTGCAAGACACACTTTGTCCTTTGCCAGGTGTATCACCAGCAAATTGATGAATACTGGTGTTCAAACAAGCAGCTATCTGCTCAACTACCAGTCAGGACAGAAATGGTTTTCTGACTACCTTTGGAGGAGGAAATGTTCTATCAACACCGCCACAAAGTACAGTAAGGTCATAAAATGTGGAGGGATAAGGTTGAATAACGGAACTCACAGAAGGTGTCAGAATTCTCTGGCAGATTTCAATCCAGATTACAGACATTTTCTTATGTGTTAAGAAGAGGAAAAATAGCACAAGTAAACATAAAAGCATGCAGTCTAATAAAGACCATAAAAAGTGAATGACCATACCTTCGTTTGCAAATACAGAGATCCATTCTTAAGAAAGCAGTTCTCTTTCGGATTTATTAAGTTCAAAACTGCAATGTATCCTATTTATTTTTCTGAACTGCAGTAGAGGAAGGTCTCAGTTAATGCAATTCAATTTCCCTTTAAAATGAGTTGAATATTTACACCACTTTTAAAATTGATGTGATAATTTTGAGTTTAACATGATTTGGCATAGATAATTCATGGTCACACTTATCTTCTGTAGAAGGCTAGCAGAAAGTGACATCACTGTCATGCCATCAGTCACATGTACGGATTGATTACATTGGCGATAGAATAGCAGAGTGCAATTAATTTTCCCTTCAACAGCACTGGCCCTTCTACCAACATGAATGAGAACTGTAAGGGTATATCATCTAGTGCAATCTAAGTAAAAAATTGGTGAAAGACAATCAGTAGTGAAGACAAATTAGACGTAATGAGCCGACTTGAAAAGGTGAACAAACTGTTGACATACACCATAATGTTAGACTTGCTCATAGTAGTGTACATACAATTTGTAATAATGCTGATAAAATTAAAGAAAGTGCTAAGTGTTTAGATAACATTACATGCCAACAATCTGAAACAGGGACTGTCTGTTTGCATAACAAGACTACAACAGTCCTATCAGGATAAACCATACCAAATACCATGGATGTGAGTCTCTTACATTATTACTGAATTAGAAATAAATAAATAAATATATTATATACAAATGTATATACAGGGCATATATACTCTACAGGTCCATACATCCACTAGTGCTATATTCACACACTAAACAGGATGAGGTTGTTGATCCCCTAACCTCCAAGAAATACACTGTTTTCAACAGTAAGTATGTGTTTGACATGCCGTCAACTATTCAAACAGTTACAAATACTTTCACTTCCATCTCAATACATTTTCTCCTTACTTATTTTTGTTAACAAGAATAGAGGTCTATTCCAATCCAATTCTGAAATTCATGATTTGTATACACGTTTCAACCACAACTTACATTTACCTTCTACAAACTTAATATTAGTTCAGAAAGGAGTACTGTATTCTGGAAATAAGATATATAATCACTTGCCATCAAATATTAAAGTTTTGTCAAATGATACTAAGCTTTTCAAATCCACATTAAAGAGTTACCTTATTGAACATATGCTCTATAGTCTAGATGAATTTTAACAGTCAGCATCCTAATGATTATGGTTCTTTGTTTTTTACTTGACTATTGATAGCTGTAAGATCTCATTTAATGTGTAACTTAACTTATTATTACCATTCATTACCTTCTTGTCTGTCTTACTTGTATTTTATTTATTAATTGTGTTATGACAAATGCACTGCACACTTTTATGTATTATGTATTATTGTGACTGTTTCCATATCTGTAAAGATCCAATGGAAGGTGAATAAATATGATATGATATTTTTCAGGAACATAACCCTGGTGTAAGATAAGACCTGTCTGTATTTAAAGTATTTAAACATCCTTGAAAAGAGCAAAAATACAACTGTGAGGCTAAAGGTATTTCTGGTTTAGAGTTGGAGAGAGGTAAATTCTGAACTGTATGAGAGTATTCCCAGTACTTTAAGTTTTTAACTTCTGCATGAAAGTTCCAAAAAATTTTAATCTGGCACAACTGTCTTATTACCTGTCTTCATTCTATAATCTTATCCTATATTAACATGATGACACACGAACATACATTTAGTTACCCATTATACAGGGTTATATGAAATGATTGTGAGGGTTTTAACAACTTGTCAGTTTGGCAGGAACTCGATTATTGTGTTGATGTTTGTAGAATCACAAAGGGTGCACATATATAGCACCTGTAAGGTATGTAACAAAAACTTGGAGTGTTGTTCTATTAAATAAAAATAAATAAATAAAAAATCTCAAGTGTATTGTGTATGACAAGTTGTTAAAACCCCGACAATCTTTTGAATAACCCTGTGTTTGTATTATAGCGATATTAAATGTCTATATGCAGTAATAATGGATGTAACACAAAATACCAAGAAAACCACTACTTACGTGGAGATTGAGTAAAAAACACATGGTCTATTATCCGACGCACACAGAGCTGCTGGAGTCCTGCTCTTAAGTTTCCAAACACAAGTATCACCATATCCTCGGGTTCAATGGCTGATGAAAGTGAATCAAATGGAAACTGTGTTTCACCATGGATTATCTTTTCAATTTCAACCAGTACACTTTGTTGGAAGCACTTAGATACAGCTGTATTGTCTACAACAGGTGAAATAGCACATGAGAACACCTTATTCAGCAAATGAATATCAAATGGATATGGTGCCTCATTAAAATCAAACTTGGAACCCACATAAGCAGCTGTATGTCGTACATAAGGTGATGAATCCTGCAGCAGAGGTGCTAAGATAGCTGAGACTCCATTGACAGCAATCTTCCAAGGTCTAGATACATCAGTCTCCAAATTTCTAGATAAACTATAGCACTTTGAAATACTAATAACAGCACGGGGAGCAGGGTTTGCACCCAGATGTAACAGCTCTGTTGCTACCATGGGCGAACCTGCTAACATTGATCGCCACAAAACTGTCTCATTTGAGCAATTTGGATTCTGTAGTGATGAAATCTGAAAAAATAAAACCAGTAGGAGAGCCATGATAATAGGATTCATAAATACTGAATATATTTCCCTAATACTTAATAAGTGTAATTTGACCCCCATTCAATAGTCAGCTGCAACTCGGACATATGGGGGTCTGTCAAACTCTGTAATTTGGTTGTTCAATTAGAGCATATGAAAGGATCCCATTATAAAGCATTCTAATTTATAATGCTGCCTCACACAGCATGTACCGTGTAAGATGCAACGCAAAGATCAGACATGTATAAAGACTGAAACAAGCAAATGGAGCTGCCCCCCCATCTGCAATGGACACTTCCAACATTCGCTGAGTACTTCAGCACAAATCACTGCCTTGCTTCATTTCTGTTGGCTACAAGTTGCACGGTAATCCCATAATAAACAACATGGTTTTTTCACAGGAAGAGGTTTAAGTGTTGGACAATTTGTTTTTATATGGACAAAGCATGGTTCCACTTCAGTGTGTATATAAACATCAGAACAGTAGAATATAGTGTGCCAAAACCCATGTGAATTGTGTTAAAATCATGTGCATTTGTCAAATATAGGTGTTTAGTGCATAGTGTTTTGAAAACAAATTGTGGGACCATTATTCTTTGAAAAGTCAATTACTGTGAAAAATTACCCAATCTTTTGACTCAATTCATTGCTCTACAAGAAGAGAATAAACAGACTGCTGGCTTCAGCAACGTGCAGCAACTGCCCATACCATGAAAACAACAACAGCTCTCTTGCAGGCCTTCTTCAGTGACTTCACTGTCAGGTATGGCCTTTGGCCACCATGATTCCTGGACCTTACACCACCTGACTTCTTTCA
>Ga0136643_10013281_pt1 | contig 12316 bp, 11 predicted proteins | sample TergutLab28metaG_FD_96883 | JGI IMG/M metagenome (GOLD analysis project Ga0136643, IMG submission 96883) | Labiotermes labralis P1 segment gut microbial communities from Petit-Saut dam, French Guiana - Lab288 P1 (version 3) (version 3) | ecosystem: Host-associated > Arthropoda: Insects >...
TCCTGAAGATGGACGTATTAACGTCTGAAACATGTTGAGCAATATATAATAAAGCAAGTGTCATCTAGTTGGTCAACCTTTATTCAAATATCAAGACGATGCACGGTCCAATACGCATAAGATTCTGAAGAGGCTATTACGAAAACATGTTTTATACATCGTCTGCGAAACTAATGGCGTCTTTTTGCTTACTTCAGCACCGCGCCATGACGATGTATGGGTACTAGAGATTATGTGACAAGACTTCAAGAGAAAGGACTACGTGGTCAGGGAAGTACTGAAGTATAAATTCACACCGGTCCAAACTGCGGTAACGAACTATACCAACACAAAGGAATGCCTCCGATATTTTATGTTGCCTTCAACTTCAGGGCCGAGCTTTCCAAAGTCAGGCCGTAAAGATGACGGCACTACAAGCCTTCTAAACAGCGGTAACCGTTTACCAACCGACACGGCACAACACCGCAGGCTTGAATCTAACGAATTCTGGCAATCCGACACAACTTCACAGTATCAGTATATAAAGGCAGGTTTCCGGAATCACATGGTACCAAATAGTAGCATATTCCCCCTATAGATGGCACACAAAATCAATTCGTACCGTTCATGATCGGACCGAGTCGGCGTGACGATCGCTGAACACGAAACGATCATCGGATGTTTATCGGATGTTTACTCTGTATTTTATAACCATTCTACAGTACATGCATGCTGCAATTACACATCTGACACTTAGGAAAGGGGAGCTCGTACTGCACCTTTAAGGCCCATCTTGATTACATATCCCGTGCAGCCTACAAATTATTCAATAATGGCAAACCCAACCCTCCTGGCGCGTTAACATCACTGCTCTTCGTGCATGTTAGTCCACTAGCATCAACACAACTAGATCCAGGACCTATTTCATCCAACCACAGCAGGGGAGAATGCACTATATCCTGCATTGCAGTGAGTTTCGCTACTAAATTAACAACAATGGGGCAGACAAAGCAGCCAATTGAGAAATAAGAGCAAATTTTCTGACATTGACGGTTGTAGGGCAGAATGCCAAAATAAACTGTGATACCAAGAAACTAAGACTTATTAATTTTATATTACTCATTCCATGCACTAACAAATCATTAATATTTTCAACAACCAAATAAATGCGCATGTTTTCAGAATTATTTCTATTGAAATAAAGTCCAGCATGTTTCAATCCTAATAGGATCATCATCAGGAAGTACATACATCCAGTATTTGTGTTTAAAACATCTAAAATTGTTGCAAACAGCTTTATCTTTATATCTTGAACACCATGTAGAAGAAGTGAATGTAAGATGTACAGAGTTCCTTGGTAGATGGATGTGAACATACAGCAATATGGAACTCTAAAAATTCAGTGTCTCAGAAGTGGTCTGTGTATGTGCAGTAACACCATCTACATACACATAGAATACATATACCAAATATATCCAGAATAGCAAGGTTCAACACCATTAATACTAAAGCCTATTGCAAAGCACAATCAAAATCAGTTTCATCCAGCTTCCCAATCTCACATTGTTTCCATTATCCACCTGTCCCCCCTGCTTTTTGAAATGCCATTTTCTCAGAGGTTTCACTACTAAAATTCTGCATGAACTTTTGCCTTTCCTACATAAATTACATGTCCTCCATATGTATAAAATTATCTTTACACATAAGAACCATGTTGTAATGGTAATGGGCATGGAGGTAATGCTCCAGGAATTTTTGGCATTTCAACTAGATCCTTCAAGAAGGACTCTTATCCCACGCGCATTTATCTGTAGGAAAAGTCCCTGTTATCTACGGCACAGGTTTGGTAAACCCCAAGGCCATTCTGAACGACAGCTTAAAGACAATCCCTTTAATATTACAGAAGTTAATAATTTTACAGAAGTGTGTTATTACTTTCTGACATATGTATTGTAACTACAACCAACACTTCTTCAATGATTTTTTTCAAAGGGAAGTGCACATTAATATCTAAAATAAAATGTAACTACAGTAACAAAAAATGGCCAAGAACTTTTAAACAAATCAGCAAAGTGGCACATTTTCTTAATATTTGATATGTAACATTTAAGTTAATCAAAGGACACCATATGCACTCACACTATGAATAAAACACTGTATTAAAGAAACATCCTCTACTTCAAAATATGAATAATTTCCAAAAGCACAAAAAATTTAAATTTATAACATTACATAAAAGGGCAATCTAAATAAATATACAGAAAATAGCAATCAATTTAATGTAATCTGAACTGTAATGGGAACTGTGATTTGTGATTCTTTAAAGCAGAAGTCAAACCTTAAAGTAACATAACATTGTTGAAATATGCTGGATGTTTAAACATAATGTAAAAGGCTAAACATGAATGTACCAAACCGCACTGAATAAATGCAGGACAGACAGGACAGCAACAACACTAAATGTTTCTGTCTGTTGGTGCAACATGAAATACAAGTAAAAAAGATAAAAACTGTCATTCGAATATTATCTCATAGGAATATGCACAATGATACCATGTATATAAAACAGCTTTTTCAACATAAACTACAATTAATTTTCTAAACACTACTATTTGCTGATATGACAGGCAGCAGGATACACTATTTTGACCATATCAAATACAAAAATTAAAAATGGCACTATCAGAAACATGAGTAGAAACACATTTATACACAACTGTTGAAGCAACTGGAAACAATATCCTGAAAGAATGAATAAGCTTCAGCATATGAGCACAGAAAGTTCTTGGAAAACTTATGCTACTTTCCTTCAAATGTCTCAATTAGATTTACTTTACCAACACCTTCAAAAAAGGAGTCTAAACAAATTGACATGCAGAACTGAATGAACAATAAGACTGGCAATTTATGTATAACAAAACATTGAGGCACATATGTGCAACCTTTGTTGCAGTAGAAAAGAAATAAGTATTACATACTCTGAAAATGTGTGTTTGCAGTCTTAGGGACCAGCGTGAAATGAAGACGCACCATACTGTAATCTGTGGCCTCTCCAGCTCCACTATATTTTCCACATTATCTCATAAATGGCACAATTTTCGAAAAAAAGTTATTGAACATAAAATGTGTGTTTTGATTTTCTCTGAAAATTCTGTCTGACATATCTCTAATTCTAAGAATAATCCAGCGAGATGTTATCATAAATGTACATAGGTCTTCATGTAAAGTACCCATTATTCTTCTCCAATTTTAATTAAACTTGAATTTTCTCGACAGATTTTCGAAAAATACCCAACAACATCAAATTTCATAAAAACCCATCCAGTGGAAGCAGAGCCATTCCATGCAGGCAGATGGACAGACATGACAAAGCTAAGAGTCGAATTTAACAATTGTGCAAATACATCTACATATCTCTCCTTCAGAATCCATGATCATGTAAATGTGTGCCTCACAACCATAATTACAAAAGCACAAGTGGAATAATACCATAAAATCTTGGGTAATTATCGAGAGGCTACTCTCATCCAATGTCTTATACTACATGGACAAGGAGATAGAGGCATACAAATTTTATCCTAAAACATGATGCCAGACAGGAATCTGAATATTCAACAACAACAAGCCCAGCCAAGAAAAAATGAGGCCAAGAAATATAAGAGACAAGGTGGTGGCTTCCTTCGTTTCAACAGGTGTTCATACTGCTGCCAATATACTTGAATGTAACTCACTGGTCCTACATAATGGTACACAACAACAATCTTCCTGAGCTGCATGAATATGATGCTTCAGGAAAGGCAGTGATGAACACTCCCATTACTCTACAAAGACGAAACATCAGTAAAAACTGACACCACATTTCCTGCAGAACATTCCAACACAGCTGCCTACCAATTGAGTCTACAGAACAGATGCAGCATCATGCGACCCCTTTCTGTATGCAACATTGAAGGCTGAATACAAAGTTACTGATATTTGGACCCCAGACAAGGCCAAGGTTGATGCAACTTGCAGCAGTACAATAATGTGATGTGCTGGGTTATGAGACTGTGACGTACCTATACTCCCAACAGACACAAAGCCTTATCTTTATATCTAAATCGGGATACTTACTAGTTACTACTCGTATGTATGTTAAAACATATTCTTTCTTTCATCTTTTCTTTCTCAGAATAAAGAACAAATACAATGAGTTGAGCCTATCACTCAACACACAGTTTCTTCTTTCTTCACTCAAAAGGTACAAAACTTACTGTATCACTTATTACAGTTTCTTTGTACAACTAGAAAAAATTCAAGGTTGTTATATGCAACAGTGCTGCATCACTACCAACATTCTGAAGAAACCTATTGCTTATATCCAATTAATGTCATCATCTCATTAATTAATAGTGAAGTAGACTACTGTCCAACAATAAGCAAAGATAGCTGTGCATAAATTACCCCTCCCAAATGAAACGATAAACTCTTAACAAACCTATATTTGGTTCTTCTGGCTACTTGGCATGTGATATGTGCATATATTATACACAGCATACCTCTAATTGTGTCCCTGGGCATAGCAAAATATGATGTCAGCTTGCTGAAGAAAGCCAGCCCACACAGCTTTCACATAATCAGTGCAGGAATGCACAAGATATGGGTGTTTCATGAGTCGCACACAGCAAGTGGACACTGCATGTGAAAAACGTTTTCTGTTGAACAGAGAGTACTTATTTGCAATAGTTTTGCAAAGTAAGTGTCATAGGAAAAAAAAATTGCTTAAAGTTGTGTAAAAAAAAGTCCAGTGTCATGAGTGCCATGTAAAAAAACAATATACTGAATACTCAAAAAAATTCTGAGTGATAGGTTCAGTGCTCAACATAACGAAAATATGAAATTGGTATCTCTAACAGAAGAGTTAACATATCAAACACGTGCTCAGACAGAAACAAGCCCCAGAAACTCTTCACAATTGTTAGCAATTGAAAAAGGGATATCAAAATCCTCAGCTTACAGGGCAACAAAACTTAAAACTACTTAAAACCACTTCTTCTTCTTCTTCTTCTTCTTAGTACGGTTCTACAACTCTTGGTGCAGAGTTCTGGCCTTCTCAAGCACTTCCTTCCATCTTCTTCCATCCTGGACAAGGGTCTGCCAATTTGGCACTTTAACCTCTGTATATCTTTTTAACATCATCCTCCCAGCATATCTTTGGTCTTCCCGTTGACCTCTTTGAAATGGGTTTCCAGGAGTGTATTGCTTTGACCATTCTTGTTTCTTGCATTCTTTCGATATGACCATACCATCCTAATCTTTGCGCTCTGGCAAGTTTATTATGTTCTTATGTTTTATTAGTTTATCCAATTCCTGATTAGTTTTTATTCTCCAGGATCCATTTTCATAGATTGGGCCAAATATTTTCCTCAAAATTTTCCTTTCCAAAACCATTAAAAACCACTACCATACAAAATGCAGCCATACAGCAACTCTTTCCTCCAGACTGGGGAGCAAGAAACCAGTAACGCATGTGGTTGCAAGAGTCAGTGCCTAACAGATTTCTTGATCCAGAACTTGTGTTTGCCTTGGATGAGGCATGGTTTGTTCAATGGAATGTAAACAACCACAACAATGGATACCGGTGATCCAAAAATCTACATGCAGTTCATCAAGTTCTTTGGCATGGCCTCAAGTTAGTAGTCTGGTGTGCAGTGAGTGCACACAAAATCATATGGCACATATCTTTTGAAGGAACAACAAAAATAATTCACATACTGTGGCCTCCTTGATCTACAGATCTAACTCAGGATGATTATCATATGTAGGGAGATTGAATGACAGGGACACTATAAGGTATTCTTTGCAAGGAATGAAAGATAATATTCACAGAAAAGTTTCTATTATTTCACGACAAAAGCTCTCCTGTGTGTCAAGAAATATATCCAGGAGGCATAAGACTTGCATAGGAGGTTGAAGTCAACACTTCAGAGCTCTTCTATGAAGTAAGGCTAGAAAAATGGCATGGAAAAATGGACTCTAAATTCCCAGTGCATGCACGCATCTTACAATGTGATGCTCCTACAACACCTACTGTAGTCAGAGACATGATTAGAGGTACACAGTACATATTCCTCATGCAATTCCTTACAATCATAAAGAGGCCACAGACACTATAAACTGTGCGAGATTCTGAGCCAACAAACTACCAAAACTACACACATAAACAGATAAACTAAATTCCATTGAAATCTATGATCTACCTCTATGAAAACTACAGATCTGATGCACAGACAAAAAAATGCACAGACAGAACTGTTGTGACTCATACCCTACTCAACAGAAAGTGAAGAGTGTGTAGACAGGTCAAATCAGCCAACCCAGCAGGGGATTTTCTTACTCTGAAGCACTCAGAATTCACATCCTAGAAAGGGGGAATGGCAACGGATGGTGCAAATCCAACACGTTGGTTGACAGAAAACACAGTTATTCCACAAACATAAAAAGTCCTTCACAATAACACAAAAAATCTTTCAAACATGTTCAAAGAATAACCTAACTTTTACTCTCAGTTTCTGAACAAATACCTGATCACAAGTATGGTGTTAAATCATGTACAGTATTACAACAGGCAGTGCAATGGCATCAGAATTACCCAGATTTGTTCAGCCACTCAGGCAGCAAGGACAGACACTACTTGTGTCAACCTGGGCCACAAAAATTGGACTGGTGGTAGTTGTGACAAGTCAAGAGCCTACACACATTATAACTTCTCTTCGACATTACTCTTAACAGATAATTAAACACATTCCATGATGTAAACTGACGTGATATATGCCAGCAAACTACTATTGTCTTGTATGATCCAAATTTCAGGGGTTTTATGGCAGTCAGTGCTGGCATTCTGAAACCATGGTATCATATCCTAACTATATGAATGATTTTTGAGGAGAATGTTACAGACCAGTACTGATTTCATACAACTTCTCTTCAGGTAGCATTCACCCTTTTCACTCAGTTCTTGCCATCCAGTAACACCCCTGTCTGTATGTCTTTATTTATGACTGTACAAATGGTTTTCTACTTGAAGTGTAGCATCCTCATCTTCTGCTACTCTTACAAAACCACTTTGTAAACAGGAATCTTAAATGAACATTTAATGTTCCAACATACATAAACCATTCAAAAAGTAAGAATACATAGCAAATATCTGCTTGTTCAACAACTTTTACTCGAAGTAATGTTTCTCACAAAAAAAAAAACAAACAAACAAAAAACAATGGCCTACTTTTCAAATAGTCACCCTACAGGTTCAGGCATTTGTCACAATACATTACCAGTGAATGTATGCCTTACGAACAAAACACAAGGCATAGTGAATGGAAAAAAAGTCAAGACAGCTTCTTATACTTCCACAACATTTTGAATCTGTGATCAATAAGAAACTTCTTCTGAGGACCAGATGGACAAAAGTCACTTAGTAACAAGTCAGGGCCACATAGTGGTTTTTCATGACACTCCTGTCCAAACTACTGCAACAAGCTTGCCATCTATCAGGCTGTGCAGGACCGTGGCACCAAGAGAATTTCATTGTTTTGGCCCTCTGAAGAAGCATCCTGGTAGTCACAGTTGCTAAACTGAAAAATAAGTGCAAGAAGCTCTCTCACAGTCATTTAATTCACAAAACTCTGAATTGGGTGATGAAGTCACACATTCACTCCTAACACACTGTGACACATGCCTGAACCTTCATGGCAATTGTATAAAAAGTTAAAAATTGTTCTCGTCTCGAGAGAAAAACTGTTTTGGATAAAAATGTGCTGAATAAGCAAATATTCATTATGTACTTTTACTGCCCAAACAACCCTCATATTTCTCACAACCCTCATATTTCTCACAGTAACAGTTACTCAATTTATTGGAGTAACAATGACAACAGCGTGTGCCTTGTCAAAGCTGCTACCTTTCCTAGTTTAAATGGAACCAGCCAAACCAAGTAAGAGCTGCCTCTCTTTCTTGGTAACATAAATATTAGTGCCCAAGAGGGAGGTCATTATGTGCATATGATTTAGCAATATAAAAGAAAATTGTGTAAGAAAGGTATATGATAATTATAACACTAAAGGTTAATAAAGTGACTGAATAGAAAGAAAACAAGGCATAACTGCTGTCATCATTAAATCTGCTACTAAGACACCAAATCAGGGGTGTACAACTTTCCTTGTCATCTAGAAGCCACCTCAAAATTCCAGATGCACAAAGGGTAACATGAAGCAAGTTCCACACTGAGAACCCCTAAATATTAAAGCACCACCACACAAAATTCAATCACCAAGGTGACCTGGCACCTGAAATTTGTGCACCTCTTCACTCAATACCAAAATACCTCTATGAATATGTTCAAGACACTGTATATCCACATAACAACACTGTATTACAACAGAACAGCTCATAAGATAGGACACTCCATCTGCAGGGCACTATATAAGAAGAAAAGCCAGTTCTATACTCAAACACATTTCAGGAGTCATAACATGACTATTGTTGTTACTCTCTGCCACAAATCTTACAAACTGCCTACCTGATATGAACATATATCTTTTATACAAAACCAAAAAATAAACATCTTCCAACACCCAAAAAATTGGGTTAACTTTTATAATGGTATGACTTTATTCCAAATGATTCTTTGTGTGGAGAGGTACTAAGTAAAAGACACTGTACACACAGACTGGATATATAGTGTAACTCAGCAACACTCACGACATTGACTCCTGAAGTGTCCCTTATGTGTGGACATAACTACTTCTGACAAGTCATCCATCACATAAACTGAAGATTAACCCTCTGGCATCAAACGATGACTACAGTGGATGCACAGTGTCATGCCGAGAATACCAAACACCCAATAAAGTCATCAGCCAAGAATATTCAAAGCAATACATGGCCATTTCAATCCTGGGTCTTTCAATGAAAACCAGTGGGCACTTGATTTCAACACCACAGCATTAAAGGGCAGAAATCGGTATCTCAGTTGGATAAGGTTCAGGATGATTTTAAGCTGTGCTGTGACTCAGGCAGTTAACTGGCAGCCTCTCACCACTGAAGTGCAGGTTCAGTCCCTGGGCAGTCTATGTGTGTGGTGGTCAAAGATGTATTGGGGCAGGATTTTGTCCAAGTACTTTGGTTTTCCCCCTATCACCTCATTCAGATAAAGCTCCACACTCACATTTCATTTATCTGACATTGATATTACAATATAGGTAGGTTTTCACCCTTTTTTTATAGGCCATTAAGGCAGTGCAGGTGAGTAGAGGTACAGCTCTACTCTTTCTAGGACCTTGGCACTCTAGATTGGGGTGGGGGGTCAGCCCCACGCCCCGGCCGTCTCTAACCCCGGGAAAGACCCGGTACCCATTGTACAGGAGGCTGGGTGGGCCCCAGGGCTGGTCTGGACAGGCGGAAAATCTCGTCCCCACCGGGACTCGATTCCGGACCGTCCAGCCCGTAGTTAAGTCGCTATACCAACTGAGCTACCCAGCCCACGACATTACAATATACAGTCTCGAAGAGTGAGAGAATTGTTAAACGAACCCCCCTCCCTCTTTTCTCCCTCTCTCTCCCTGCACATGCGCGCGCGCGCGCACACACACACACACACACACACACACACACACACAGAGGATGATTCTGGTCAAGGTATGGATATCAGAGTATGCAGAATAGGTTCTGCTGCAGTAAACACTGCAAAAGCAGAAAACATAGTGGAGAACAAAAACAATTTAAGCACACACATGCATACATTTGTTGCTTATCATCACAAATTAACCACCAATTATGGTCATAATGATTAAATTTGTTTACAGATGAACTCTAAATAACAAGGCAACATATGTCACGTCAGTCCTGAAGGTTTCTACCTGGACACATTTCACTCTACACTGAACACTGTGAAAAAAATCTTTAATTGTTATCAATTACCCTGCAACTACATTTCAGCAGTAAGTATGACTACTATCCATATAATATAAATTAATTAGCTAATATTTCATGCTCAAATCTTCACCAGTGTACGTCAACAACCAAATTTTATTCTTTGGTCAAAAGGAAGACCACACAAAAGCACATGATTTCTCATAATGAGAAAAAAATAGGAGCACATCTAAGCAAAAACCAGCCATTAGGACGCAGTATCTTATATATGGTACTTGGTAACCAAATTAATCAATGGGCCTGTCCATTTCACCATTAAGTGGTTTCAGCACTTGGTACTTGATCCTTGCAGGTACAAGAGCAATGAATTTTTAAGTCAAACATCACTCACAATACACAATGTACCGCAGAAAGGTGACTTTTCCATTAAATTCACATTGCAGGTTACACTGTAACACATTTATTTCTAAGTGCCTTTATTACTATTTTATGTGTTTACTGTGATATGCTTAGTATAAGAGGTGATGTTGCAGTATTTATGCGTATGTATACTTTAAATGCTTCTTCATGTGTTTTTGTTAACTGCTGACATATTGTGTATTTGTTTTTATACACCTGATGCTACCTTTGCATCTAAATATCAAACTGTGACCAATTTCTTATTCTGTCCACTATTTGCTGGATGATGGATCCATGCAATGGGAATGTATAAACATATATACATACATACATACATACACACATACATGCACGCACACACACGTATGTAAGTATGTATGAATGTATGAATGTATGTATGTATGTATGTATGTAAGTATGTATGTACATATGTATGTATGCATGCATGCATGTATGTATGTAATGAAACTCATATAGATCTATATACGACAGAACGTGTTCAAAATATTTACTCTATTCATATTTCATTTCAATAGTTTTAATCCAAGGAATGTTAACTCCCACAGCACCAACACTGTTCTGTACAAAAGCCTACAAGTATTTACCTGACAATATGAATTACAGGCAGAAGCAAAAACTACACAAATGATGTAAAATATTTCACAACTAAAAGATATCATAGGAGTTGCAGTAATGTTTGGAATATCACTTTTGCTTCTTTTACTGATAGAATACAAGTATTTTTACATAGCTGCACTCTTCACATGTCTTGAGTACTATAAAAAAATTCTGCAGATTATATTAGAGCCAGTTAAGGTTGGGGTGGGTTAAACTAGGTTACGTTACATTTAATATATTTTATGTGAAGTTTTGCCAGATGTAGTCAGCATTAATAAAACACAAATCTGGCAAGAAGTTTGGGTAACAGTAAACATAATATAGGTCAGTAGTGTACAGTTTATTGTAACATAAAATTCTTCTTAATGAGTTTAACATTTGCCCTTGCTACAAGCAAATTAAAAAAAAAAATCAGTATAACAGAAGAAGCAGGGTTCAATACATAAAATCCAGGAACCATTACCTCAAACATAGAGCCAATCCAAAATTCTTCAAACTTCACATAAAAGATATATAAGTTACGCAAGAAATAAAAAAGATTTTAAGTTAGCTTACAAACATACCTCTCCGTCTGTGTCGTAGTAGATGAGGAAACTTCGTGTCAGGACAAACCACCGCTGTTTATAGTTAACTGGAGTGAATCTCTTCTTATTCTGAGATCTTTTCACCATTAGACCCTGTTTCACTACTTCATCACAGCCATCCTTGCCAGCCATACTTCACCAGCTCTCACAGAATAGAGGTGGAACTGGAAATGAATGAGAACAACTGAATAATTTAATACACGTGTATAAGGAAGTAAGAGAAAGTAAACTGAGTGTGTTCAGGCATAGAACACTGTAACTGCATTCACTCTGACATCACTAGTAACATTATGACAAGTTAGATCACTTCAGTTTTGGTGAGTATAGCTCAGTTTATCAAGAGTTTCCTTAAGTAGCATTGCAACAACCATGATGTGTTTTACCACTACTGTGTTAATATCCAAATGTTCTAGCAGTATCATGTTCAGTCATCACATATTTTCCATCACCCTACAAACAGTCACACTATGTGTTTTACCAGTATCATATCAAGTCACAAAGTAATTTAATGGTATCCTATTAACAACAGTCATGTCAAGTGTACACCAGTTTCCTGTGAAGTCACATCATATGTTTTACTCATATCATATTCCAAACTTTCCACTAAGGACTAACATTTTTTATTTACACAGTCAAATCACAAAATGCATTACCAGAATTTTCCTATCACATGTAACATGCCAGTTCAGCTCCAGAAACACTATTATAATAATATTTATTGACTGCGATTGGGTTCTCCCCCGGTGGCAGTGGTTATTTTACATGTGAACAGAAAACATGAAGTCGGTTCCTACTGAATTTAAGTCGGGAGGGCTACATGAGAAGCA
>Ga0136643_10013282_pt1 | contig 12316 bp, 6 predicted proteins | sample TergutLab28metaG_FD_96883 | JGI IMG/M metagenome (GOLD analysis project Ga0136643, IMG submission 96883) | Labiotermes labralis P1 segment gut microbial communities from Petit-Saut dam, French Guiana - Lab288 P1 (version 3) (version 3) | ecosystem: Host-associated > Arthropoda: Insects >...
CCTCACCCCCTTAAAAATAACACTTTCAAGATAAACTCCCCTTCCCCCCCCCTACCCCCTTTATAACCCACTCTTTAAATCTCCCCCCCCCCCCCCCCCCCCCAACCAAAAATGGATAATTTTATAATTCTTCATTAAAATTCCGGACTCGACACACCTTTGTCACTATCGAATTAAACTGTAATTAATTCAATCTGTGTCAAAAGGATCTACTCCAAAGAATTGTGCGTTACAACGGAACAAGAGATACAATACTTATAGGAGTGCATCACAAGTTTTAAAACGCTTAATTTGATAAAAACACCGACATACATCATTCTTCCATGCAGGTCAGAGTATAATCAAATAACTTGCATCCTTTATCACGGTTCTACCGGTAGCCCTATACAGTCATTAAGAGTTATAATTGGAAGTGTTGTTTGAATTTGGAAACCTAGCAATTTCAGTTATTGATACCAAGCAGCCACGTTCTCGTATGGGCTATCATTATTGCTCTATATAGTGAGGTACTGGATGGGCGGCCCAAAGTAGAAGCTTGGGTGTAGTAATTCATATGTTAATTGACAGTTAGTGGAGAGTACACGGACAGAGATAGCTTTCTGCTACCGAGTAACACGAGTGGGTGTCATCGTCCATGTAAAATATAACTCTAACCGCCTCTTTTTTTCGCTACTACTTTATTAGGCTCGATTTTCAACATCTCTCCCGCCCTTCTGTGCAAGTACCGCGGATGTTGTAATTTTATTTCGTATCCCTACCCCGCAGACGTAACACTCGCACTCTTCCTCTTTCTTTCTCTTGCTCTTTTATCCCTTATTTTCTGCCTCATACCTTTTTAACATCATAATCAAGTCTTCTTACTCTTTCTGTCTCCCAACCCCCTACCTCCTTTAGGAAGTTGTAAGTTGATTCCCGCACCACGTAGGCCTATAGTTAGTCGTCGATTTGATGGAAAAACGGCCTAAGTACTAGTTTAAAACTCTGGCCGCGTTTCCTGTTGAAGGAAAGTAAGAAATCCATTTATGTTGCCTGAATTCTTTAAATGACAAATTCAGCCAATTCCAATTCCATACCGGATGTAATTTTTTAAAACGCAGTACTGAAAACCGCTAAGAGTTAAGGCAGTCCACACAAGTGTAATGCCAAATACACAAACACCACCTGTAGTCGAAATTACATACAATTCACAACCTGCACCTTAAAGACTAATATTAATCCACATTACATACAACGATTCACTTAGTACCTCACAGAGAACACATTGTGCTTCCATTAGAAAGAGGTGAACGCTGTGCAGGGATATAATTGCTGTTTCTTGTGAGAATTATACAGAACACACACACACACACACACAACACACACACTGTGCACATAAAATGGAAGTTTTCAGCGTTAAACCTGGCGGTACATACACAAATCACAAGGTCTGAAAACGTTAATTATATATATTTCTGCTACTCCCCTTCCTTCGGTTAATACAGGCTTAGGACTACTCTTTCTTGAGTTCAAACTGCTATTTGTTTTCCGCCAAAAACTCCTTATTTAGTATAATCTGTTACAAGTTTCGACAACCCCACCACATGACATGAATCAAACTCAGACAGACCCATCCCGTTATGACAAGGTACAAATACACAACAATGTATACCGCCATCTTGACTTTGTGGAATGGTCTGATAAAGGCACACGAATGTGCCGAAACGTAACCAACCATATCAAATGAAATAAGTTTATTCACGGAAAGTAACTGGAGTGTTAGAGTTACTCTTCTCATTTTCAAAAACTCAACTGCGTTTTCCCTCAGAAGAGAGACTAGTAACATGTCCAAACAAAACAGCAGGTAGAATGACAGGTCTCTAGGTAAGCCAATAACACATATTACGACAGTAGTTTAGTCAGTCACTGTACAGTACATAGCAGACTCAGATGTAGCACCTGCTTAAGCTAATATTTAGTGTCGTTTCCAGTTACAAGAACTAACAATCACTGACATTGACACTGCTGTGTTTTTAAAGTTTTCCATTCCGCGCATTTTAAAATTAATGTACTCTGTTTTATTTCAAGTACCAAATGCACAATATCAATTATATACAGATATTAAAGATGCGCCTTTAATATTTGTATATAGCGGTCTAAGGCGTGGGTCTGCGGCCACACGCTTCCTGGGATTACGGGTTTAAATCCCGACGGAGTCTTGGACGTCTCCCTCTTGTGAGTGATATGAGTTCCCAGGTAGAGGTTCCTGCGACGGACCGATCACTCATCCAGAGGAGTCCTGCAGAGCGTCGAGTGTCTGAGTACGATCTCGAAACCCTAGTAATGAAGAGACCTTGGCCCACTGGGGCTGTCGACCCATGAAACTTAACTACCACAAACAAAACTATTCACTGATACTGCTATCGGGACATCAAACTGTAGTGCAACATGATTCGACCAAGATCTGGTCACCTTCATGCCATTTCATTACATAGAAATAAATTACAATTGCGTGTTAATTTATGTGTTAGATGGAGATCTCAACCATGTAATTATTACATAATACACGCCGCATGTCGGTATAAAATCTTAAAACTGTTAATATATGTGACAGATCAATGTAATATAGAAAGTAATTCCAGTATTGAGAATTTGCAATTTATTTGACTTCCTTGAAGATTTCTCCTTGATTCAGTGACGTGAAATGGTACATTATACTTGTCCGTTGAGAGTACGAACTAACTTGTAACTAATTTTTTGTTTCACGAAATGAGATTCACAACCATGTGGTATACATCTGGCCACATCTGAATGGAAGAACTTGGACTGCTCCCTCCTGAATGTAGAAAAGGGCTCACTTCGTTACGGTTAAGCTGTTACACGAAAAGAGTGTCAGCACTGATTTCAACCGAACACCTCGCTACGGTAACTTGCACTCATGTTTAGTAAACAGCAAAAGGTTTAAACTATGTTCGGAGGCTTATCAGAGTCTGTGATCTTCCTCAGTCCCCACAAGGAAAATTCCTTGAAGTTACGACACAGCCCATTCCTTGCACATCCTTTCCAATTCCACACTCACTAAACATCACATCATGTGACGCTGCATAATCTTAGCAACTGAAAGCGTCGTTAAACAAACCCAAGATAAATACAAGTCACTAAATTCTGCTTAGCATCGAACTCGCGCTTGAATGTCTCTTCACCGATTACATGGGATCAGCTTTAAGCTCCTCGATTCTGCTGTAGAAGTGACTAGATTTCGGATGTGGCAGTGTTTATTGTATCTGTGTCGAAGGTTTCTTCAGTCCCTACAAGCAAATGATGGCAAACAAATTTACAGCAGGCCACAATTGATTCCTTCCACATTCGAGTTAATCCATACAAAGTACTTGACACTTCATAGCCTACGCATTTGGAAAGACAGGGAACCAGAAACTTTATGTGAATTGTTCGGGAAAAAAAAGACGCAATAGATGTGAATTCATACGGAGTTGTAACAGGAGTTGGGAAAACGGGGCACTAATTTCAGGTGCAGTACACAAAATTTAAGAGAAAGGGGAAGTTAAATTCTTCGTTATCACCTACTTGCAGTCCCAACATATGTGCACGTAAGACAGGCAATGTACGAACAAACGTCACATTGAGGTGCGTTCGCGTAACCATTGTCGCCGTGAAACAGCAATATGTATTACGCATCTGAGTGTGTGTCTGTAGCCTTATTTATTCAGCACGCAATGCGTATGCACTGTATATTACCTGTAGCCTCTGTGGTTCTACCATATTTTTTTCACATTATGTCACAAACGGCAAGATTTTCGAATCAAAAAAGTTATTGAACCAACAAGTGTGTTTTGATTTTCCCTAAAACATTTCTCATTCTAAGAAGAATTGAGCGAGAGAGGTTAACATACACGTACACAGGTCTTCATGTAAAGTACCCGTTATTCACATCAGATATTAGCGAATATTGAACTGTAATGACAGATATTCGAAAAATAACCAAAAATTAAATTTCATGAAAATCTGTCCAGTGGAAGCCGAGTTGTTTCATGCGCACGGACGGCCAGGACGAAGCCAACAGTCGCTTTTCGAAATTTTGCGAAGGCGCCTAAAACTCGATATATAAATTGCCCAATTTTACCAGCGTGGGCATGGTGGCAGTTCAGAGGCTTTCCTGGGGAGCAGTGTACCTTAGGTTACGGCTCCGGATGCATACACTTTCTTTACCAATATTTTTCCTCTCCCACTCTAATTAATTACGTCACTAATTTGAACCAAAAATGGATTCTGTAAACGAACACTCTTGCCCAACGTTAAAACAAGGAAGGAACTACTGTTGTTAACACTACCCAATGTCCAAATCTCGCACAAATTTAGTAACATGATGTTGTCCCTGGTGCAAGTCACGAATGCATAAGGGGGCGTGAAGTTAAGCTACACTCACTGTTTGCTGGGCACTAGATCAAAGACAGTGGTCAGTTTCATGCCCGGGACACTTTAACTATGGGAAAAGATCTGCCGGTACCCACCTAAAATGAGGCTGGGTGGGTTCCAGACCCATTCCCGAAGCTTCGAAAAAGCTTTATTCTGTTTGGGATTCGAAACACGATTCCTCAAAGTCCAAAATTAATATTGAGCTTATTTAAACTGAACCGATTTTCAGAGTACTGTTAGTATCTATTATGCCTGCTCGTATGGCGGAAATGAAAAGTGAATTCATTAAAGTGGCCAGTAGGGCAATGCATGCCACACGAAGCACGATGGAAAATCAAAAGTTGCAACAACAACAGCTTGCTGCAGTTCCATATTCCACATGTTCAGAGCGGAATACATAACCAACCTTCACCTACCATACAGTTTCATTATACGGCATTTGGGAGTAATCATCATCAACTGGATTGTAGCATCAGGTAATGCGAGTTGCCTATTATATTGTGGTGAAGGGGCAGAAGCAAGAGGCGGGGATACAAGCTTTATATTATGACGACTCCATGCATGGTGGAAACTAATGGAATGAACATTGCTGCAGATTTTTAATATTTTGTAGAGTACAATGAAGACAAACTTTAGTCGACAAAGAGGGTAAAGAAATCCCCGTACAGGCCTTGACAGGCGCTGAGGGTTCCAGAAGGTTGAGGCTCCCAGATTTCTAGACATTCGGTACATGAAGGTGATAAGGTTGTCAGCCATATGAACCGGCCGCCTTTACCTCAGGAAATATTCCTGGCGCTCATTTCTGTTACAGGCTGAGTCGATCCTAGGGATGTAGTGCTTTAGTTGGGAAAAAAATATTGTTTTGGAGAATCTTAAGTACAGATAATTGAAGACAGCAGAGCGGAGACAGTCGAATACGTTCTAAAGCAACGGTTACATGAATTTATAAAAGTTCCCGGAACAGTGGTGTATCACTAAAACAAGTATAACCTCATATCGTAACGGCTGTTGTAGGAATATCAAGAGTGGCTACGCTTCACACACTACGCAGGGTCACAGCGCCGCTGGGAAGGGAGGAAAAAAATGGTCGTGTTCAAATTTCTGGGACTACAGAAACACAGCACTGGTATTTCCTGCGTTTTCATTACGAAGGGAAGTAATGACGCTGGGCAAGCAGGCATGTGAACACAACAGGCAACAGGAATCTAAAATATAAAATGAACTTTTGTTCATGAATTTCTCAAAACCGGATTCCAATTAAAATCTAGAAATTCTCTTAATTGCGTTCTGAATCGACGTTACTATCTCTACAAAATCGGTTATATTGAAATCGGAAAACTCAGCCAGTTCTACAGAATTTTAATTGGTAAGACATTCAGAAATACAGGAAATTGTCTCAGATTTTAAATCCAGAATTTCGCCAGCGTTAAGGGACACTAATTTCTTAATATTAAACAAAACAGAGCAAAACGTTTCAAATCAGTAACATCACCTTTCAGGCGACAGTCTTTGTCACAATGGCAAGAGACGTCCACAGTACGAAATAATAATTTACTAAGCATAAGGAAGGTAACAGGAACCACGAATACAAATTTTCAATTCTAACATCCAAACAAATTGTTGCGTACATTACAAAACTGCCGTCACATCCAACAAAATATGTCCCTGCGAATACCACGAATGCGTATGGAGGACGTGGGGTCATTTTTATCATCGGCACTAGAAGAAAGTGAGTGGTCAGCTGCACGCCCCCGCCACTATACCCCTGGGGAGAGGTCCGATCCCCCGGTATCAACTGAAAAAGTAACTTGAGTGGGCTCCAGAGTCAAACTGGACGCTTTGGAGAAGACATCTCTCTCCTTTGCTGGAAATCTAGCTGCGATTCCTGGTTCGTCAAGACCTTAGTATACACACTATACTGACTGAGCTAACCAGTGAGTAATATCTCACGGCCACAGTAAATTACGCTTAAGAGGACCGGTTTTCAGGAACGGTAAATAAGATGTCCTCTAATAACAAAGAATTTTGTGTATTACACGTACAGTCGAACACAACTATATTTCACCTAGTAGTACAGTAGGTATACAACTACATGTTTCGGCCCACAGGTTGTGATTTAACTCACAGAACAGCTATACAAGATATGTTGGGTGTTTTTTTAGGGTGTTGGGGATTGGGTGGGGGTGGGGGGGGGGAAGAGGGGAACGAGATCTCGTTGTTTCAGTAGTGGGTACCATGACCTAGGGCTGTTACAAGTGGATTATCATTAGTTGTTTATGTACACATGTCAAGTGGGTTACTAATCTTATGCTAAGGATATGTTATAGATGGTATAATTAGTAAAATATACTTAAAAACTAGCATGCTATAATATTAGAGTTCATGAAACTCTAGCCAAATACTATAATGTCACTCAATATTATATCCTACTGTACTACTAGGTGAAATATAGTTGTGTGTCGACTGTATATGTAATTCACAAAATCCTTTGTTATTGAACCAACACAACGGTGATGACGCACCTCAAAAAAAAATAAGATGTCCTCTTATCAAACAGACTGGCTTCAACGTACCGTTCAGGTTCTGACTAGTCGCCTAGGCAAATACCAAGCCGCTTTAAAAACCTACACACGTTTTAATGATGCGTCATATTATAAACCCAAAAACTGTACCTATTAGCGTCAAACTTTCGTTCCATTCATCAGTTCCCAAACCTTAAGTATCTAATACACGTGTGTGGCGTTAACTAGTGTCGTTATGTCCTCAGAAGTGCACCGAGTTGTACCGTCAGGTATCAGAAAATTACAAAATAAAGTGTGTGACCCGAAGCCATGTTACGTGTGCAGGACACATATTTAGAAAGCAGGCGTTATTTTAGTGTCCACTCATTTAGAAGAAATGATCTCTTAGCGTTATATTTGAACTTAATGAAAGAAAGACGAAAAGTTCTTGACGATAAATAGCCCAATCGCTTTCAAATGAAAAAACGAGCAGGCCCGTATGTTATTCGGGTGGATACGTAAAAAAAAAAGACACGCCAAACTAAAGACCGTAAATGATTATACCACATTCTTTTACATCTTAATAAGAACACAGAATTATAAACTTAACGTTTTACGTAATTCATGCAGTTGTCTTCCCAACGAAAGTATTTATTGCACAAAGTTATTTTTTACGCTCAAGCATTATGAAGGCTACAAACGGTAGCCGAAACATGTAGGAGCGTAAAAACTAACTTTCTGCAGTAGCTGGAAATAAAAACTCGCGTGCACAGAATTATATACAGGAAACGTCGTACCAGTTTACAGAAACTGTCACTGGCTTCATACACATGACGACGTTCCAACCATGGCGTTAAACAGTTTCTAAACAACACACATCCTGTAAGAAGAAACGTGCAAATACAAAGCGTTAGACTTCACTGCGAATTGTTAGGCATGCCGGTCCGTATCCTGCGTGGCGAGTCAGTACCCGTCGCTCGTCGTAGTCCTGGCAAGTGCTTTATATCACGTAAATTCGACATGATCGCTCCATTCATTTAACCCACCCTGCCGCTATTCGCAACGACCACCACATTTCATACACGCACTCTTCAATGCAATAGCGACTTATGCCTACTCAACGCACAATTACGTCAACTTAAGCTAAGAGTAATGACTTTCTATACAAGCACCGACGTTTAAAAATTTCGACTGGTAATTAGTTACCGACATTTCGGAGCAGTCTGCAACCTCCATTTTTGGGTAGTGTAAAAACACCGTGAAAACCCCCAAAGCATGCAGAGGAAACAGTTTTACAAGAGTGCTGTGGCTGACCAATTGAGGGAAAAAATGAAGATATGCTGAAAGAAAGATACATGAAAGAAGGGAATAAATTACAGAAGCCGAGTAAGGTATATTATGGGAACACAGAAAAAGAAGAAGAAAGAAATAAGACTGGGCACAAAGCTATTCCGAAACATAGGTACCTAATTGTTAATTGTCATTTTACACGGCGTCATACCCCAGAAGACTTCAGTCTTCATGAACAACGCTGTGAAAGCAACAAGAGTTAAACTGCATCACATAAATCTCGGTAAATCTCCAGTGAGCAATTCTTGTACTCAGGTTCCCAGCAGGCATCCTTCCTTATTCTGTGTTCTGGTACCATCACTGTCCATGTGCGTGGACCCCGTAATAAATTTCGAAGCAAAAGACAGATTTTCATGAAACTTGATAAGAACATAATGCCACTAGACGCCACCCCATGGCTGTATTCCTTAATTTCCTGTCCTCAGTGACGCCAGCATGGAGGTTATGCGCACTATCAAAGTAGTAGTGCCACTTAATGAAGTTCTGGTTATTTTTCTTTCCAGTAGACATCCACAACATTCGCAACTCCGTTAAAGCAGGGGTCCACAAATGAAAACATATCTAGGAGCCACCTCCAAATTTTAAGCGCCGGCAGAATGATATTAAGTTCCACGCTGAGAAATCACAATTCTGGAGTAATCTGTGGAACGTCACCGCTGCCTGGCGCTTTCTATTCGGTGCGCGTGAATTGATACACATCTTCACGTAAAGAAGACAACTACGTTGTGCATGCTGAAAGTATCGGTGGCCAGTGTAAAAATAAACAATAAATAGATAAAGAGCTGCCCGGGAAACAGACGCCTGTGATTTGCGCAACATTGTGTTAAATCTGTGTCTTCATCTGTATCTCTGATTTGTTCAATGTCGCTTTCAATAACTCAAATTGTATAGTACGGAATGATAGAATTATTAATGACTAATGACTTGAAAGGGCGTAAAAGAAGAAGTGCCATCCCAATGTTTGCCTGGGGAAAACCACAGAATCTCGGTCAAAAGAGCCGATCTACCTTAATCTGTTACGCCTGATCAAAGCGTGTTCATCATGAATTAAAACCGCAGGCTGAGCCAACCAACCAGTGACAACAAAAATCATTAACGAAATCTAACCCCCTACAGCACAGTCCTTCTTGAGAAGGTACAAGGTGCTCAGCAAATCAAGAAATTCCCCGCATTTTATGGAACCGGAAGGTTCATTGCCGCACTCACAACAGCCCGCCACTTGTCCCTATCATGAGTCACATCAATCCAGTCCATGTCTCCAATACCATTTCTTGAATATTCATTTTACTATTACCCTCCGATCTATGTCTTGGTCTTCCAAGTAATTTCCTTCCCTCAGGCTTCCCACCAAAACCCTGTATGCACCTCTCCTATCACCCATAAAAACTACACGTTACGTTAATCTCATTCTTCTTGATTTATCACCCGAATATTTGGTGAATAGTACAGATCACAAAGTTCCTCGTTATGCAGTCTTCTCCATTCCCCTCTTACCTCGTCCCTCTTGGGCCTAGATATATTTCTCAGCACCCTATTCTTGAAAACCTTCAGCTTATGTTCCTGCCTCAATGTGAAAGACCAAGATTCACACCCATACAACAAGACACGCAAAACTATAATTCTGTATATTTTACTCTTTATATTTTAGGATACTAAACTGGAAGGCAAACGATTCTGCACCGAATGTTATGTCGCACCTACGGAACAGTCCAAGTCCGAGGCATGTGTGAATCTTTCGTAACATGGCAATATTTTACGGTGACTAGTAGTTAGAAACTCGCCTAGTCCCCAAGCCGGATGACCATCCCATGTCGACAGTCCACGCCTACTTATTCAATATATTCGCATCTACCCTCCCTTCAAAAATTCACTAGACAAGTAAAATTTTGGAGAAAGCGTCATTTCTGCACAACAACAATAAATTGGACGCATGTGATATTAACAGTACATTAAATGCTAACACAAAATTTAAAGATATCCTGACAACCGCATCTTAACTTCGCGAATAATTGGGACATATTAATAAAGCTAAACGCCACAAAGAGTTTAACGCTTTTATTCGTCTGTTAAAACAAAAATTCATAAATATGATGGAATGACGTCAGACAAATTGAAAATACACCCACCTCACGATCAAACTGCTAAGTTGCAGAGAAAAAGAAATGTGAACATTTTTAAGTTTGTAACAATCAAAGGCAAATTCCATTTTGAATCTATATTTTAAATCCTGACTCATGAACTGAATTCTAAATTAAAAATCCTGTGTTGAATTACAGAGACATAGTGGTCACGACTCAAACAAATTTCAAGTACTGATGTTAGGTAATAAAATGAATGCGTAAAATATTTTAGACATACAAATACATTCCACCAGTCAGTAAATAAAAAAGATGTCACTATTCTGTAAATTCGGCATCGAATCAGAGCATGAAAACACCAAACGATGCCAACTAAAATGTACAGTTAAACTCGGTTATAACGACTTCGGTTTGTGCGACACCTTGTTTATAACGTTATACGTTCTGTGGTACCAACTGACTGCCCATAAGGCACGTGTTTTTCCGCCTTGCTTAGTACGACATATATAAGAACATACCTCGGATATAACGACATTTCCAATCATCGGTTGCAATATAATCTTCAAGAAGCAGGCACACTTGAGAATTAAACCACCTTCTCGCCCTTCGGAAAACAAGCCCTCTACTCTTTCAGGTAGCTACATAAATTCCAGGTCTGGAAAATTGCAACAGTAACGGTAATTCAAGATTTCAGACTTCCGTCGCGTTGTCAATAAGATCTCGCTCTTCTGGGAAGCTATGCAACGTAGACTGGTGGTTACTTCTGTTTCAGGGACTGCTTGAGCCTTGAAGATGGGACCGACAGGTTTACCGGAACGTCTGTAAGTACCACACTACGATGCGTAACATCCCAGAAGAGCGAAGATCTCAGCAGTAATGCAATTTGTGCTCAAAGTTACCCTCTCATTCTGTACTGCTGCCGTTAACAGGGGACTGACAGAGTGATAATGTGACTACAGTGGAGAAGAAAGGAACATAAGAAAACAATTATGCATGGACATGACCGTCATAACACAACTATATTGTAAATTATACATAACATGTCAACTACATGTTTCGGCCAATACCATTTTTGGCCATCATAAGGTTGGATACAATCATTGGTACTGTATCATATTGTGTAGTTTTCTCCGATAATTGTATCCAACCTGATGATGGCCAAAAAAAAGTATTGGCCGAAACATGTAGTTGACATATTATGTATAATTGACAATATAGTTGTGTTATGACTGTCATGTCCATGCATAATTGTTTCATTATGTTTTAACTAACACAACGGGGATGACACTCCTTAAAGAAATAAGGAAGTTTTTGAGAGTCGAATGAAAATTCAAAGTGATACGAGAAACAGAAAACGGAAAGAAGAAAGCTGACGTGTGTAGGGAGTTTGGTCTCGTAAATTCTACGATGCGAAGATTTGGTAAAACGGAAGCAAAATTATTAGTGCGTTTGAACGGAACGGATCCAGAATAAAGCGATTTCGAAAGCGTGAACGAAATGACGTCGACATGGTTGTAGCAACAGAGAAGTGACAATGTACCAGTGAGCGGACCTCATCCCATGACAATTTTTGACCGTTCCAAATTTTAAATGTACGTTAATGTATTTTTTAGCATAAGCCTGCATCGAAATTTACAGTTAAATAGGAGTAAATTTTATTCTTTCTACATTTTAATTGTAATTTAATTTTAAACAGATCATAGCGTAAACATTTTAGTAATTCGCCTACAGGTCTGTATTTTGTCGTAAATTATTTCTCCTTCACCTTTGCCACACACCTCGCTTGCACAAACACTCGTGTATAACGACACAATTTATCTGACCCCTTTCGTTTCGTCAGAACCAAGTTCGACAGCAATTTTCTAAATTCTGACGTTTTGCTGACCGTGCATCTCAGTATTTAACCAAATTGATGCACAAAATTTGTTTCACAATAAGTTTATTTCATGCCTCTACATGTTTCGAGCACATGTGCAC
>Ga0136643_10013283_pt1 | contig 12315 bp, 5 predicted proteins | sample TergutLab28metaG_FD_96883 | JGI IMG/M metagenome (GOLD analysis project Ga0136643, IMG submission 96883) | Labiotermes labralis P1 segment gut microbial communities from Petit-Saut dam, French Guiana - Lab288 P1 (version 3) (version 3) | ecosystem: Host-associated > Arthropoda: Insects >...
ACTCCTGATGATGAGCTCCCTGAAGCTTGAAACATGTAGAGTAAAGGACGACTAACCGTGAAATAAAGGATAGTCCTTAAGTGTCATCTTGTTGGTGTTTATTTTGGAACAACTTTATGTTGTATTAACTTACTTTTTGTTACACTATTCATATAAGTCACTACACTTGATACTGTTTCCATGCTTTTGTTTCTATTTTGCCATTGAGTAAGGTTGGAATATGGTATATATGAAAATCCTACCTGTTTTCTTTTCTTGTCGGTTGAGTCCTTCCCCTACTTTGGGGCTGCAGTTTTGTTTGGTGATCATGGTTGGGAATATCTGAAGTATTATTTTCTTCTTGAATCTTCAGTGTGATATCATTTGTTTGTGTGTCTTATAGGTTAGTTGCTCATAACAGTTAGCTGTAGAGAGGGGATATGTATTATTCGCCTCAGTGAGATTCTTTGATAAAAAGCCTTCCCTGTAGCACTCGTATCTCTAGTTGAATTAATTGCCACACTGGTCCTATCACCATGAGGGAAGTCTTCATCACTTTCCTTTCGTAGAAGTTTTATAATTAACCATATGATGCCTAACGACCCCTATAGGAGTTGTACCGCACCGCTAACCTCTGAAGTTGAATTTTATGTATTTATTCAACAAATATAGGTACTGAATATTATAAACATGGTATGTACTCTCCATTTTTTTCTCTTCAAAATGCAGTTTATTTCATAATTCTAACATATTTGGTTCCTGTATTATTCACATTTTATTTACAGGATGTGCTAAAATTAAAAAAATAATTCCGGTGCCAAAAGGTTAATTTTGCTGATTATAGTTCTTCTAATGCACTATGAAGTTGTTTCTCCAGTAACACACAATTTGAGCACTCAGACACACTTAAATCACATTTATTTTGATTGTATAGATCAGAACTTGCCACACTTGGCATACATTGGCATAAATCGATGGATTTAAGATAAATCCATCGATTTTGGATGTTTATGAGTTTCAAGGTTTTGGTAATATCTGTTACATTTTTGGTTGTTTTTTTCCCCCTGTACATGATTTTGGAGCTGTGTTCTTGTCTTTTCTATCCATGTCCATTGTTTAGTTCAATGGGTTTAGGCTCCAGTTCTCCAGAAGACATGGACCAGCTTGAGGAAACAAAGCAGGTGGTCAAGAAGCTGATTGATTCTGATGAAATTGTTATTTTCTCAAAGACTACGTGCCCGTACTGCAAATCAGCAAAGGGGGTAAGCTTTATGTTTGAATGTGCATTGAGAGTAGTCGTAAATTATCTGTAAAAGCCAGGGATCCGGGAATACAACTTAAATTCACTAGCCCTTAATAGTGTGTTTGATCATACTAAGTTTATCTGACCTGGCAGTAGAACAAAACCACAGTAAACCAGGCCTTATCAAGGAGGCCCGCTGATAACCAGATATATGGCTTACTGTGAAGACCAAAGTACGTTCTGTACTTATATCCTTGTTCATTTATGGAATATTTTATAGACGAGAAGAATATACATTTCTGTGAAACTTAGGGGAAGATTGTCACATCGTGGTATCCACATGCAGGATCAGTCTGTTGAATATAGCCAGTACAACACAGTATAAACAAATGGAATTAGCATATTCTGTCACTAGGATCACATTTGTTGGAGAAATGAAATGTTGATAGAAATTCTGATCATGAGTATTAAAGAGTTCCCTGAAACTACAGACATCTGTAAGTACATGTCACTGCTTAAGTCATAGACATAAGGAGCAAGGATCAATGTTTTAGGACTGAACCAAACTGTGTATTTTATCTACAGGTCTGAAATATAACACATTCCTAAAACAAAACATTCATTACTAACAGTAGGAAAATTACTAGGATTTCCAGCCTGTATATCTGTTCCTTGTATTAAGTACTAAGGTCATTCAAAAATTAATTGCAATACTGTTCCAAAATTCTTAGAATTTCTTGATTTCAAACTTTCACCGTGTTCTGAATATAGTGTGTTTTCTTTTGGGTAATTCCCCGGCGTCTCAATTTTATATGCCGACGTTTCAGAACACTCTATCTGTTCCATCTTCATAGGCAGGTGGATGAAGTGTGACTGGCAGTCAGAAAAGCTGGGGTATTTATACAGGAAGGTTTTGACTGGAAATTTTGCAGAGCCAATTGCAGGAGGGTGGCATGTAGAGGGCGGTTAGAGGTAGAACAGGTTATGGAGGGGTGAGGTATATAAGGCACCTCTCAGGGCAAGGTCCACTATTGTGTAGTAGGTGGCTGTCTCCTTTCCTTGATTTTAAGTAAAAGTGGTTTCCAGGGTTTGCTTAGGGGCAGGCCATCTTCTCTGTTTATGTTGTGTGGATGCATTTCAATTTCAGTTGCTTTCCTGATGAGATGATCCATGTATCCAGTTTTTGCAGAAAGCAGTTTAGTGTCTTGTAGTCTGATGATGTGGTCATGGTTGAAGCTTTGTTCAGCTACTGCTGATTTGTCAGGTTGAGCCAGTCTTATATGTCTATCATGCTCTTTAATTCGGTGGTGGATGGACTGACCACTCTGTCCACTAATGAAAGTTTCATTAAAATCTCACAAGAATAGCAGGTACTTTACATGAAGATGAATGTACATTTATTGAGTGGTCACTCAATTCTTCTTAGAATGAAAAATGTTTCAGATAAATTTGTAGAGAAAATCAAAACACAGTTTTGTGTTCAATAACCCCCCCCTGAAAATCATGCCATTTATGAGATAATGTGAAAAAATGCTGTAGAACATGATGAAATATGATTATCAGTAGTACTTATATTTCAAGCGAATTTCATCGGTGGGAGATGTTGGATTTTGTATAATCGATTGACATTGCCATGATAATTCTAGTATTTAACAAGAGAATTGTTTTGCTTTTGGTCACATTTCCCATGACACATCTAACAACTGCTTGCAGCATGTTCTTCAGTATGTTGTAACACACCTTGAGAAGTGCTGCCCTAGAGACATGTTTTATTCCAAGTATGTACTTGTAAAGACCCTATATGAAGGAGATAACTAACAAATTATTATTATTATTTCAGATTGTAACCTAAAAATTCTCAGTAACTCACCTCACATGCAGAAATTATCCACAGTTTTCTGTCTATGACCTCAGTGTAATTTCACCATATCTGTCTCTTTGTGCCACTGAAAGGGCGTGTGTTGACTGATAGCAGACAATAGTATCTACAAGAACTATGCTTAATAATAGAAAAATCATGCACTTATGACAATAATATGATGCACACCAGCACACAGCAGTGCTTTGCTGCTCCTCACGATGTTGTAATAAGATCACTTAGTTAACATGAACTTTGAGGCCAGAACAACTCAACCATTGACTCTTGACAGATGAGGCCACTAGTTGGTCTCGAAATGTTCGGCAACAAACATGCAGTAATGGAGTGCAGTACCCCAGAGGAGCAGAGTCCTAAACCCACCATTAACAAACGTAAGCCTGAAACTTATCTGAATAGTATACAGAAACTTATTTCCTACCTCACAGTAAACACATTACCTCTCCATTACAGAGATGAAGAAGTTAATGATGTGTAGTGAAATAATCAATGTTTATGTTGATAATCATATGAAACACACATATACATTGTGTGGGCAAACTGCAGTCTTGAATGTGAAGGTAGTATATAGTTATCATTGTCCTCCATAAAGTGTTAGCCTCCTCTTTTGTGATGAAATGTGAAAGTGTTTGGGTAATCTGTCTTAGGTGTTCGACACTTTGCAATACAAGTACACAGCTGTTGAACTAGATAAACGAGCTGATGGACGCGCCATTCAGAACATATTAGAACAGATGACTGGAGCACGAACGGTGAGTACCCATTTCTGGAACACAAAGTATATCTATGAGGTGTGAGCTAAAATTCTCAGGACTGGGTGTGTGGAACGCTATCCATCCGTAATGCAGCCATGTGTTGCGAGGTACTACAAAGTTGGCTTTATTTTGAATTAGTGTGGTGGGTATCCCTATAATAGGATGTTGCATTTTTGTGCAATTGACATTTAATTTTGTTTCATGTTATGTGCATTCTGTGATCCTTGTAGCTTGGTAAAATAACAGACATTAAGGAACAGAGAAATTTCATCGAGTTATGTTGTCACCTTATTATTTCCAACAAAGACCTATGGAAGGTAACAGGACAAGAAGATATAAATTTAGAAATAAGAAAAAGAAAATTTAGATGGATTGGTCACACATTAAGAAAAGAGGATGCAGAGATACCAAAGGCTGCCCTACTCTGGAACCCTCAGGGAAACAGGAAGAGAGGAAGACCGAAAAACAGCTGGAGAAGATCGGTAATCAAGGAAGGGGGTAGAAGCTGGTATGAACTAAGGTTCTTAGCAGCCGCTAGACAGAAGTGGAAAGGACTCATAGACAACCTATGTTCCTAGAAGGAACGATGGACTTTATTATTATTATTATGTTGTCACCTTGAGAAACCAGCTTCTGAGAGTGTAACACCAGTTTCACAAGTGTCCAACCATCACTTCAGGATTTTGAGTGTTCAGTTTGCCCATTGTGAAGCTGGACTGATGAAAATGTGGAGAAAGTGAGTCAAGGCATTTGTGAGGACAGATGATATATGATTTAACAATTGCAGTGACATTCAAGGCCTATCACGAGATATATGCTAATGCTTTTTAACCAAAGATTTCAACATGAGATGTATTGCTGAATGAAGACCAGCTACAAAATATACTTTCTGTGTGCAGTGACATGTAAGATAAGGCCAAGCAGGATACAAATTTCCTTTTGACATGTCTCCTTGTTCCCCAAAGATGAAAATGCAGTTAAAAGGATGAAGCTATGAGGATGTTGGGATGCAACCTGAATTGCATGTGGTGGTGGAGGACACCATCGCCAAATGGGAGTTACAGAGATGCATCCAACAGTGGGAACGGCACTGGGCCCTGTTTATAAACTGCAGAGGCAAAGTACTTGGAATAGGATAATACTAGCTTGTAATTAAGTCTTGAACTGCTATATCCCTAGTGTAGACACCTTTGGCTCATACCTGTACCTTACAGTACCAGCTGTTGCCACTGGTTGCACATGGCCCTGATATAATTTCACCCTTCCCTACCTTATGTGTTGTTATTTTGCCACTCATTTCATTCTTATTCCCTGAAGATAGAGGCAGCACTTTCCTCCAAAATATTGGTACATACCTAACAAACTGAACTGTGTCTAAAACTTTGTCGATGGTGCATCATTAAAATCGTTGCCATCATCTTCATTGTCGTAATCATCAACATTATGTTTTTCATTTTCAGTATTCATATACTGATTGGATATTCAAACATACTGAGTTAATTTGTCAGTAGAATTGCTTTTCACCACACAGTTGGTTTGCTGAATTCCCATAAGGTACCATTACACAGCTAATAAAGGTTGGCCATGGTCTGCCACAGTAATGGGAGAGAGGACAGGAATAAGCACTATTCAAGAGCAGGTAACAAAAGGGTACACATGTACTGATTTTGTGAATGAAATAGTGAAATGCTGAAGCAGTGGTTACCAGGTTTACAACACAGGATAACTCAAACTTCATTTGTAACGTTGTCCACTCCAGATCTACATGTGTCGTGTCACAGGCATTGGCTTGTAGAACCTCATATCTCAGTCTTTGTTCAGTGTTATAAGTAATGTAAAGTTTGAATAATACAGTAGAACTCCACTTATCTAGAATAATTGGAATGGCAAGCCATCCAGATATGCAGAAAATCCAGATAATTGGATTTTTCTTTGAATAGGCTACATTTGCAGTTGGAGTTTAGGCTGTTACTCTTTACATACGTTAGAACCTTTCGACTACACCTGATTTGAAGTTTTAGAAGCCATAGCACTGTATTGTACTTGATCCGATAACTGGTAATTTTGAGGCAAGTTAGTTTTTTAGAATTGTTGACAAATTAACCTGAAGGGCCAAGCCAAACTGGATTACCAGCATCCAGATATGGGGAGTTCTATTGTATTAAAAAAAATGTAATACATACACAAGCATAGAAGTTTCTCAGAATTCTGAGAGCATGTACTACTTACCAGGCTTAATGATTAGTGTAGTGTTATCCTTTGTTTCAGGTTCCCCGCATCTTTGTCCGAGGAGAGTGTCTAGGAGGTTGCTCCAATATCGAGGAGCTTTATAATTCAGGGAAGCTTGCAGAAATACTCAGAGGAAAGTAAATGCACTTGGTGTTGGACCTTGTGCATTATGGCTGCTCTGGAGAACATCAAATGTTTATGCATATTACTTAAAAATGAAATGATATACAGTGGAAACATCATTATGAGTACTTATAGTAAGAACTTTGTTGTAATGACAGTTTAACAATGTACCATCAAGGTCCATGTCATATATAGCAAATTTACTTCATAACAGGGAGTGCTTGCCAATTAACTTTATGTTATTATGAGTGATTTGAAAGTCTGTTTGGATGCAGCTTCATATCCTTGTACTTGCTGCATTTTTTCAAGAGTTATGTATTAAAAATAATCTGGTGGAAGGCAGGTCTAAGGTTGGGCATTTGTATGGTGTGGATAGCCACTCCCACCAGCCTTAAAAGTTAATCCCAGAGGAGCTGAGAACTGAAGTATGATCATTTTGACAAAACAGGCTTGCTGGTACCAACCTTTTACTCGGCTCTCACAAGATGTTGCAACCCATTAACCCTCAGTACCTGAATTAAACACCTAGTGTTGTCTGCAGCACACTGGAATTTAAATGAGTGCTGCATAATAACAACTATTATGTCAGCAGCAGCTGATGTTTGGTGTATTGAACATCACACTGTATGTTACAAATATGGGGTTAAAATTTGAAATCTCTGCTGCTGCTGATACTACTACTACTACTACTACTGCTACTAATGATAATATGATAATAATAATAATAATTTTTTGGCAGCAGGTTATGGCAGAAGATGTGTGTTTTGATATGTTTGGGCTTCAGTTTGATGTATCTCAAAATCAGTAGTTGGCTTCTAGCACAGACATTTGTATTGATGAAATACGGGCAGGTCTTGTTCTCAGTCAGGGTTACATTCCTGAAAAACATCGTGCAAATGGAAATCATGCAAATCGAACACAAAAATGTCCCATTTAAAACAGTATATTGACAACCTCACTCTGTTCAGTGTATGTCTATACCAGTTGCAGACAAACAAGCCTCTACAGTATATATCTACTCCATATAATATAAATATCTATACAGTATACATACATTTGTGTAAAAGTATTTATTTATTTTTAATGCACTAAAAGTGGAAGAGACTCACATCTATAATTTTGTGTATAGTTCATTCTGATAGGACTATGGTAGTCTTGCTATACAAACACTTCAGTTCCTGACTCAGCACCTTCTGTATTTCTGTCTGCATTATCATGAATTGTATGTCTGCTAATGTGGGTTTGTTTTAGAGCGATTTTGAACTTTTTTTAGCTTACCAGCGACATTCTTAATCTCCAAGGGTTAATTATTAAAGATTTTTATCACCGAATAATAAGCTCCTTTTTGATAAATAGTTAAGTTTGTTTGGGGCAGGTATAAATTATTTCTCTGTCTAGGCTCTATATGGTGATTTTCAGTGTTTGTTGAGAAAAGGTTTTTGTTTTGAACTACAAACATTAATAAAGATAATAGATATTGTGATGTCAAAGGCAAAATTTGTTGTTTCTTAAATTTCTACATGAAATTCTATTTCCACATCCTTCCATAATTTTAATTGCCTTTCTTTGCTTGCTGAAAATTGTGGAACTATGCGACGAGTTTCCCCAGAATATAATTCTGTAACTCATAGCTGAGTGAAAGAAAGCATGATAAATTATTTTTAATGACAAGGTAGACATGTATGTTTTGGCATTTCTAATTATATATTGAACCATTTATTTAGTTACAAAGACTATGTGAATGTTTTTGTTGAAATCTGTTAGATTAGAATGAGCAGATAAGATACTAGTATCATCAGCAAAGATTATAGGTGCTGAAGTTTTATTTATTATCTTGGATAAGTCATATATATATATATATATATATATAAAAGATAAAATAGACATCCCAAAACAAAGCCTTGTGGGACTCAATGTCTAACTTTGGCCCAGCTTGAAATTTTATTACTGTTATCACTGTCATTATTTATATTGCTGTTCTTAAATACCCGTTATCCAGGTAAGATTAATAAAGGGCTAGGTCCGTGCCATTGATTCCATAATATTTCAATTTAGGTAATAGGATACCATGATCAACACAAACGCTTTCTCCAAATTGCAGACAACCCCACCCACTAGTATTTTATTGTTCGTAGCATTTAAAATCTCAGATGTTATTTTATAAATTGCATTATCTGTCTTCAATCCTATCCTGAATCCATGTTGTTCATTGCTTAATATATTGTATTTGGTGAGGTGTTTTAAAATCCTTGCCTACATTACGATTTCACATATTTTTGAGAATGATGTTAAGAGTGAAACAGGTCTATAGTTAGACACATCACACCTATCATCATTCTTATGTAGTGGTTTTATTACTGCATATTTTAATCTTTCTGGGAATACACCCCAAAATATTATTTAATTACATATGTAATTTAGTGGATACCTTATGAAAGGGAAGCTTATTTTCAAGATTTTTGTGGATATCTCATCATACCCACACAAGTTTTTCATTTTTTTTAGGTATTGTATAATTCAGTCATTGTCTTTCATTGTGCATTTGCATTCCATACTTGGGTAAGGTTTATTGAAAGCTTGTTCCATAAAATGAGTATGATTATCAATACTATTATTATCATCATTTATAAGATTATTTTTACTATGTCTATTAACATTTTCTGTAATAGCAACAAAATACTCATTAAAAGTTTCAGCAATAATTTGGTGATCAGTAATTTTTCCACCTTCAGTGTGAGCTTGTATTTCACTCCTATTTGTATTTCTTCTGGATTCTTTCTTTACAATACCTCATGTAGTTTTAATCTAAACGTGGGAATTTGGAATTAATTTGTCATGTTAATTTTTTTTCTTTCTTTTTATAACCATAGACAGTATCTCTATAATAGGATGCAACAGTAGGATTATTATTTTGTAATTCCTTGTAAAAACTCTCCCTTATGTTTGCAGGAAGTTATTATTCCTGGTGAATCCATGAATTCTGGTTCATTTTTTCCTTTGCCTGAATTAGGGAAAACTAGAATAGTAGATTCTGAAGAAAATATTTGGAAAAGAGGTAGAAATCTTATTAACATCATTCCCATTGAAAACTGGTTCCTTTGTTTCAGGACTTAATTTCAATTGGAAATCTACTCTGGTATACTTTTTTTTTTTTATGTAAGTGTACTCTTCCTTTTCCTGTTTCTGTACCTTATTTATTATTAGTAACTGGGCGTTGTGATCTGAGAGTCCAATTATAAGCGGGTATAAATCATATTTTCCAATGGTGGACGTATCAATGAAAACATTGTCAATGGCAGTGTGGGAATTAGGCCAGTATAACTATACCAGCAAGATTATAAGAATGTAATACAGCATCAAGTTGGCTCTTTCTAGTATTATCTTTTAGATAATTTACATTTACATCACCACATATGATATATTTCCTCTTATAAAGTTTCTGCAAAATGAAGTCTAATCAATTTAGGAACTTTGTAAAATTACCCATTGGAGATCTATAAATAGTCAAAATGCATAATTTATTATATGTTGAGGTTAATTGAATTGCACATGCTTCAGTGTTCTTAACTGTATTGTACTCATCAGGATTTTTGGTGTTGTATTTTAAGGTTCTATGCCATATGCGAAACTGAAAATTATGTGTAAATTTGAAAAGTGATTTAAATTTTCAACTCGCGTGACAGCGAAAGCATGTAAAACAAGACCTGCCTGTATATAGTTTTCTAGACCCAATAATCTTAATGGACATCATTTCCATCCATGTGGCACTTGACTTGCCTTACATGTACATGTCCCATATACACATGTTTCCACTGCACTCTCATTTCCGTACATAACAGCTGCCTGCTCCGTGTTCTGCCTCCCTTATGCATTCGCTTATGTGTTGTTTACGATAACAGGTACTACTATTACTGCTATTAATCAATGAAAGATTAGAATGTGGGATGTGGGGCCATGGACTTGATCGAACTGGCTCAGGATAGGGACAGGTGGCAGGCACTTGTGAATGTGGTAATGAAACTTCAGGTGCCATAAAATGTGACGAATTTCTCGACCACCTGAGAAGTGGTTAGCTTCTCAAGAAGGACTCTTCTCCATGGCATATGTAAGAAAGTAGGCCTAATCAATGGAGGCACATAGGTCATATCTCTTGTGATTGGGTGAAAGTGACTGTAATAGCCATACATTATTTAGTATATCTTCTGTTACCAAGGGATGTAGAGACACAATGAGACTGCTAGACCTCAGTTACGGGTGCTTTGATGCCAACTGTTGATAGTAGAACAAACATAATAGGTTCTTTGCATATGCGCTTTCAAAAAACCAAAAGTTAATTTAGTGCTCCAGAAGATTTCAAGTTTCATGTCCTTGCTGTGAGCAACTGCCAAAGGAAGTAGCAGTCATGCTTGACTAATTCCTAGTATTAATGGTAAGAAGCTAAAGTACTCATAATTCACTACAGAGTGTAAGGGCCATTGCCTGGTACTACTAAGCCTGGAATCCAGAGGCCCCTCAAGGTGTCCTGCAAGGACCAATGACAGTTATTCACGCTCAACCAATTAGATACTTTAACCCTTTAAACGCCAAATTAAATCCCATTTGCCATTTGCTGGCATTATTAGAAGCTCACCATATTCTCCACGTTAGCAGGATAAGGGTTAACAATGATGGGACATTCCAACAATTTGAAGAAACAAATCAAAATCCATTAGATGTATGTAAATATCACAGTGATTTATTTTCATAAGAATCAGGAAAGAATTGTGGTTGACTGACAGACAAGATAGTTGTTTTAAAATGTGCTAGCGGTGGGCTCTCCTAGTACAGCATTCTCCAGGTATGAACTGTGCGACATTTGTGGTAATATAATTGATCCTCTTGGGTTAAATTCTTATTCTAAATCCCTACTATTTGCAGACCATGTGTGTATTAATAACTGGCAATTATTAAAAGGTTTTGCATATGAGTGCCTCAGTGTTGATTCATGTGAGTGTATGGTGTGCAGTGAATGAATTATCTTTGAATATAGACAGGGCATGTGTAATGACATTCACTTTGTTTCCAAGATCTATTCCAATCTATAAAGATAAAAAATTAAAAAGTAACAAATATAAAAGTTCTTAGTTTGGGAATTGATAAACGATGGGGTTGGAAGATAACGCCAAGTAGATAATTCCAAAATTGAGAAGTGCATATAATGCTGTTAGATTAATGTATGTGTGTACGTTCGTACAATGTGAAATTTGTGGATGCTCAACAAACAAAAATTGTCAACTTATGCAAGAATCTTAAAATAAGCTTATTAACCCCTAACTTCCTAATGTGGAGAATAGGGTGAGCTCCTAATAATGCCAGCAATTGGCAGATGGGATTTAACTCGGCATTTAAAGGGTTAAAATCATATAGTGCATAGTTTTAGAACAATGCCTTACATAATGATACACTCTGGAACACAGATCATCTAGTACACAGATTGGCAAGTTAATGATGAAAAGTGGCAACGTGACCGCTCTGCCATCTGTGTACAGAGATCACCCAACTAACATGCCTAGGACGATAATCACGACCCCTCATGCAGATCATTGGTACTAATATGACGTGTCTCAAAGCATCAATCGGTAACAGAACTGATTACTATACAACCTTTAGTATTTTCTTGTACTTATAAAACCACCTACACGTACTGACACGTTTCGATGCTATTGCATTATCCTCAGCGTCATCCTAACACATAGCCATTCATAGTATCCCGTATTATATGCACGTTTCCATATTCTTCACTGTTTTTTCCCTCTTGCACATTTGATATGCATTTCTGTTCCATTTATTTCCCTCTTTGTAACGCACTCCCCTAAAACTGACATTTTCACTTATTGGTTGCTGTACTTATATCCATGACAGGAGAACCCACAAGTGAGCAAGCTACAGTGAAAGAAATGAAACACATGTCAACAAGTAGCCTGTGAGTGCAACAAGGGAAACCAAATAAGTGCAACAGTCCACACTATGAACACAGGAAATGCAATGAATACAACCACCTACAAATGGCAAGATGTGTTAGCTAGGAAGATAATGCAACAGCCAGCATCAAAATGCAGTCAGTACACAGG
>Ga0136643_10013287_pt1 | contig 12312 bp, 16 predicted proteins | sample TergutLab28metaG_FD_96883 | JGI IMG/M metagenome (GOLD analysis project Ga0136643, IMG submission 96883) | Labiotermes labralis P1 segment gut microbial communities from Petit-Saut dam, French Guiana - Lab288 P1 (version 3) (version 3) | ecosystem: Host-associated > Arthropoda: Insects >...
ATTTTGATTTGTTACAGCTGTTCCCAAATATTTAAACTCTTCCATCCTCTCGAAGTTACTATTATCAATCCTCAACCTCTGAATTCGTCCTGCATTCTGATCTCGAGACATGACCATGTACTTAGTTTTATCAGCACTTACTTTCAGTCCAATCTCCCTAGTAGCAGCTACTAACGCTTCTGCGTTTTCCTTTAAAGTAATGATGGCAAAATAGCTTTCCGAAATGTTGGCAATCACCTAACAGACGCCACTTTGATACAGCTTAAAAGGACGCATTGTGGCCTAAAACCTCATCACTGTGACAGCCTACAATATCACGTATTACACGCCTTTCATATTCACATTTTACAATCCTTAAAGAAGAATTCGCATTACGTTTGGAACCGAACATGAAGAACTTGCCTTAATGAAGAGCACAGAGTAGAAGAGCACCATAAAGAGGAGAGGCAGCCAGACCACGAACACGATGACCACGAACCAATAAATGGGCATAAAAGCAGTTTCTTCTGTGCAGTATGTCTCAAAGAAGTTCTTCCACTGTCGCTGCTATAACAAATTTGACATTAAGATAACACAGCATTTTAAAAAATACTTAAAGTTGATGCATAAATACAATTTAACACACTTCAAAAACAATTAACTTCACACCTCACAGCAGATATTTATTTTAGACTCTTTTGACAAAGTGCGAAAAGAAACTGTTAGGTCTGTCATGTCTCTCTGTCCGTCCGTCCGTCCGTCCGTCCGCATGGATCAACTTGGCTCCCACTGGACGAATTTGCATGTAATTAGATACTTTAATACTTAAAAACACTGTCGAGAAAATTCAAGTTTCATTATAAAAATCTGTGAAGAATGACGGTTACTTTAAATGAAGATCTTTGTATATTTATGGTAATAATTACCTGAATTCTTCTTAGAACAAGAAATGTTTCAGACAAAATTTGTAGAAATAACCAAAACACATATTTTATAACAGGATCAATGTAATATGTGTATATGTCGTCAAACCACAACTATGTTTATTAGTAGTATATTGCTTATCTACTACATTAGGCACTACTACATGTTTCGGCCACTAATGTTGGCCATCTTCAGGTTATACATGAACTTATCGAGTAGCTATACAACATATGTGGGGTGTTTTTATAGGGTGTGGGGAAATGTTTTTTTTTGTGGGGCCGATATCTAGTTTGTGTCAGTGGTGGGTGCATGGTGCGTAGTGGCCGAAACATGTAGTTGTGCCTAATGTAGTAGGTAATCAATATACTACTAATAATTGTAGTTGTGTTTTGACGATATACACATATTACATTGATTCTGTTATTTTGATAACACAACGGGTATGGCGCACCTCAAAAACATATTTTATGTTTAATGAATTGTTTTCGAGAATCGTGATATTTATGAGATATAATCCAAGAATGCCCCCCAGAAATGTACTATGTTAGAAACAAAATGTGTTGCAATTAAACCACTAGATCTCATCTATGTCTCGACCCTTTTTCGCGGGTCATCCTCACGGACAGTACATCAACTTTTGTATACAACATGTATTGTAAATACACAAAATAGGTCAAAAAGTATTAAAAGATAGTCTTGCCCTGATAGTGGTGCTGTAGATGCGTGAGATTTGATGAAATGCTCCTTGTGAAATGGCTCTTAATATGTACAGTACTGTAAAAATTCGAATCTTTGGAGCATCAGTGTACGTTCCGATTGTAGGTACGTATATTCTGAAAAGTACACAAACTGTAAAAGCTTAATATTGTAATATAAATGCATTTTTTGTTTGAATTTTAACAATAAGTACATGGATACTAAAACCATAAAATTCTTTTCTGAGATAATTCCGAAAAACATGATAAAGCCAGTCAAGCCACAGATACGTCATGTAGCGCAATGCTTTTGCACGCTGTTAATTAATGCAGGATTTCAAACACACACTCATTATATGTAATACTTATCTCTTTTCCCGGCAAAAATATTTACGCCAACACGCCTCAATGTTACGCTATACATACATCGACTGTCTTGTACAAATATTGCGTCGTGGTTGCTTATTTTAGCCTTACGGTATCTAAACATTTTGAGACCGTAACTGAAAATTTCGCAAAATTGTCATGATTGTAGTTTTTTTTAACAAACTAAGGATATTATTTCAAATTTGTGTAACCCCTGTTTCTACAATGACAATGAGGGGCTTTAATGCCAAAAGCGTTGAAACTTCGGAATACAGTGGGCCTGCTGGAGAGCTGGTCAGTTGTTAGTCGTTCATCTGGCCAGTTGGTCAGTTTGTCAGTCACCACTTAGCAATTAACACAGTCATTCACTTAGATCTTACGTGGTCTACATTCACATCAATTTTTATGGTTAATAAACTGTTTCTGTTAACAAAATACAATTACAATCTAGGCTACGTGCAGACACCATACACACAGTAAGAGGTAGGTGGATTCTGTTTATTCTTCCAAGAAATTCTTGTTCTGAAACTAACTCTGTACATTCTGCAGAAGATAAGCGGCAGCCCGAGGATTACGCCTGTCACCCAGGTGGATGCAACCACGATGTGAGCCCCATGAACCGTCAACCGGGCCTCCAGCGGCGTCATAATCGCAGTCAGCCTGTCGTAGCTCACAACCACCAGGTTGAGAACTCCAGTGAAAAGAAGAGAGCCTAAACACAGTAGGTCAATATTATTATTATTATTATTATTATTATTATTATGTGACTATTTCTATTAATATTACTAATCAACGCGATTTCTGCAGTCTGAAATTCAAGAAAATTTATCCAAGGCCGTCAGGTAATATACCAAATGATCCTCCAATATATCAAAAGTTGAAAAGAATAGGTTCTTTCCATTTTCAGAAAACGGACTGTCGTTTAAACCATGGTTAACACTTTTGGTGCCGCAACCCATTTGTAAAGCAGACTGTTTTTCTAAATGTACAGTACTTCTCGGGTAGGCCTACTTTAAAATTTCCACTCAGGAAAGGTCACAGATACAAGTAAGTTGATCAACTTGTCACTCTTCGGCGGATGAAGCTATTTGTTGTGCCATAGACCAAAGGCTGAAATATGGAAGACATTAATATGTTATTACTTACAGAAAGAAAAACAAAAGATGGGTGATAAAATCAAGTTTGCAAATAGCGCTACTTGAATTTCCAATACTTGCCATCAGTAGCGCTAACACAGCAGCTGTGGACAATGGCGTCTGAAGAGCAGAGAGCTGTATGTGGTCTGGTATCACGAATCGAAACGTGTGGTTAAGGCGCAAAGAAGATGTCGTACAGAATGGTAGTGAACCATCAGGGAAATGTCAGTCTGCGAGTGGTCTAACCTGTTAAATGTGTCTGATTTCATTTGTAAATCGAAAGCCCCGTCCAAAGATCAGTCACTGACGGTGACAAAAATTAAATTCGAGAGATTCCTTTCCTTCGCCTTCTAAGCAAATGACATAAAAGCCACGCCACTGCAAATTATTCATGTCACAGTTTACAGTGAACATATTTCTGCAAATTCGATTGAGATTTCAAATTTACGAAAACAATGTTAGCAACATGCAGCAACCCAAGGCGAGGTACTGGCTACGTATGTTGCTGCGGTATTTTGTCAAAACTTGGAGACGACGAAGTTTTAAGAAGCAAACCCGTGTTTTGTAACAAAGACACTTTCCATCTTTCCAGGTATGCTAACGGACAGAACGTACGCATGTTGGGTCAAAACAATCCGCCTTAAGTAGGTGAAGGTAAGAAGAACACTCTCCAAGTCCAGTGCTTTCTGTGCTGTTTCCAAACAGAAATATTTGAGCCTTTCATATTTCCCGAAAGCACTGTGACTGGTGTAGTGTACCTAGACATGTTTGAGGAATTCCTCATTCTGATTTTAGAATAAGTGGGTGATAATGACATGCTGAGCCGATCCCACAGGCCGCGCGGTCTAAGGCGTAGGTTTACGGCCGTTCGCCTGCTGAGATCGTGGGTTCGAATCCCACCGGGTGCGTGGAGGTTTGTCTGTTGTGTGTGTTGTGTGTTGTCAGGTAGAGGTCTCTGCGACGAGCTGATCACTCGTCCAGAGGAGTCCTACCGACTGTGATGCGTCGTTGTGTGTGATCTAGAAGCCTCAAGAATGAGGAGGACATGGACCGCGTTGGGCCGCAGCGCCACAGGGAAAAAAAAATGACATGCTGACCAGCAAGATGGAGCTGTAGGTTTCGGCATTTAAACTTTACAGCCTAGCAGTTCCTGGATCCATCGTTTCGACGAGGACACGTTAGAACAGACGACCACATCATTTAGCCAACTCATCCTCCTGACTTTAGATCAACCGATTCTTTTTCCTGGGGAACACAAAGGATATTCTTTACTTTCTAACTTTGCCCGTCCACTGCCGGAACATGCCAGTAGGATGTGAGTTGCTGCGACTAGATTTGCGCCCCCTCCCCCTCCCTTGCTTAAAAATGTGTCGGCGGAACTTCGATACAAATATGTCTATGATATGTGCCTGGCTGATAACTGTGCCCTCATTGAACGTTTGTAAGCTCTTATGTATGGGCCAAAAACAAGATCATGTATTGTAACTTACCAAAACAAGTTTAGTTCTTTCTTGTGACCGTTACGTCTTAAGTTCATATAGATGTCACGTGTTCATTCTGTTATCAATATAAAGAAGAGTCAGCACTTGCTTGTGAGTGAAGTCTTTTGCTTGTAGCATGGACCTGCTTTAGATTTATATCAAGAATGAATAACTGCTGTTAGTATTAAGAGCTTTTATTGTTTCGGGCAATAATATTCCTATAAGATGCTGCATTTAGAGACATCAAAATTCTCTCTCTCTCTCTCTCTATGTAATTAATGAAATTTCCGCCTCAAAAAGATAACATACAGCCTACTGAAGCTAATAATCTTGGAACTGTCTCAATAAATTTTCATTAACTTAATCCTTCTGCCCGCACCATGGCGCTGGGGTCGACTCAGCGTTTAGTACGGAGTACCATGGATATCTTTTGCCTAGAACAAGCAGCCGGTGCGTAGGGCTAACAATCTTGCCCCCTTCACGCGCTGATTGTCTAGCGCCTGCTGGAGCCCTAAGATCCTGTCCAGGCCTGTACAAATATTCCCTGTCGCAATAAATATCCCGCAACAAGTACAGAGTTTAAAATCAATTACTACTGTGCATTACACCAAACGTGTCTTACATTCGCATAAATAGATAACAATTCGCACCCAAAAGCAGACATTGTGCATTATACTCCAAGGCGCCCTGTGTTCAAACAAATAAGGCACAGCTCATACTCACACTCAAGGAATCCTTGCGCTTTGCACCCGATCTCTCCAAGTACGTAGTTCTGAAAGCAGTCCATACACACGAACACCCACGGCAGAATTACAAGCGTTGCAAGATCTGCGACAGCCATATTGGCGATGAGAAGGTTTGTGGGGCTGCGCATGGAACGATTTCCCAGCACGACGCTGAGTAGCAGGATGTTACCCACGATTCCCACTATCACTACGACGATGAACGCCACTGTCTTCACTCCGATCTCCCAATCCTCTTTCCTCACCCATATTTCATTGGGAAAGCAGAGCGCAGAGTAGTTAATCTGTGGACAGGAGAAGAAGTTTTCAAGTGACGAGTTGTACCAGAATAGGCAACTGGTGACCTATTGCTCATTTCAGTGTTCCCCAGGGTTACGAATCACCCCAGGGTTCGACGGCGATCTAAATAGTTATTTTTCTGTAAAACTACATGTTATATTCTAAGCACAATGCATGGAATAGATAGAAAACAAGAAGGTTCAGTTGATCTTCTACAAGCTATGAGTCATAGAGTGAGTAGGGGTGTAGTTCCACTCATTTTTAACCTCAGCGGTAGATGAAGGTGAGCTGTCATCTTCACGCCCCGGCAACCTTGCTCCCAGAAGAGAAAACGGTATCCATAAAAGATGAGGGTGGTTGGGCCCCGGAACCATTCAGGAAGTTTTGTAGAAGAGAAAATATTTCTTTTCCCATCTGGGATTCGAACTACGGACAGAAAAGTCAGTAGACTCGCTCGTTGCTCACTGAGCTATTCCGGCTTCCAGCGACATGAAATGAACACAACAAAAATTGAATAATTTATGTAATTTAAGCGTTTCAAACCCGTCTGTTTGTTTTATCGTTATGGAATTGAAAGGGAATGCTTTTATTGCCAGATGCTGATCCAGACAACCATGCTGCTGACCTACATTCGGGATGTGCACGGTTCGAATCTCGGTCACGACACTGACTATTTTGACTGATTCTTCTCATTTTCACTCAGTTCCTCAAACAGAATGACAGGATTGTATTTTAAAATAGGCCACGACCGCTTTCTTCTACGTGTTTCCCAGTAAATCACTCGTTATCCAAACTTCCATTTGTATACAGAGAAGATAGTCAAACCCGGATACAGCGTCACTGGCCACCGCAATTTGTGGCGGTATTTCAACATTGGAGATAACCCTAAATAGTGTGCAATAGGGGATTTATGTTCACAGAATTTTACGTGCGTGAAATGAGAGTGGGTCTACATCGGGGTTTGATTGTATTTACTTTGAGCAACTGACATCACAATTCAACAAGTTAGGCACAAATATGCACACTTCACCCTATAACAGGCCATACAGGCCAAGATATGGAATAGATGTATCACTCTACTTCTACTTAAACCTCGAAGCTAGCTGGGGTTGGTGGTTAATGTCACACCCCAGCCGCTTTACCCCCGGCAAAGACGAGGTACCCATTGTTCAGGAGGCTGGGTGGGCTCCACCGCCCGTCTGGATGGGTGCAGAATTTCTCCTCACCCCCCTCCCCCGGGGAATTTGATCCCTTCACCGCCCAGCCAGTAACAAGTCGTTAACTGACTGAGCTATACCGACGCACTGCTTTACTACAAACAGGAAACAAATATCTCACATTAAACACCGACTGATGCACACATTTACTATTAACCCCACTTTATTAACACTGTGTCACTCCGCCATGTTTCAGCCCCCAAAAGGCCATCTTCAGGGAGTACGACTGATACATTTCAAAAACAGGGTCAACATGAAAAGTTACAGATTTAAAATTCAGCTTAGTGAAGGTAAACAATTATGCAAGTGTATTGCCGACTTAACATAACTATATTGTCAGATATATATATATATATATATATATATATATATATATATATTAATATCTCAACTACATGTTTCGGCCCTTATGGCCATCGTTAGGTTGGATACTATATCAGAGGAAAAACTACATAATACAGGGTTATTCATAAGTCCGTGAAATTTAAAAAATTCGTAACAAGTAAACTACTCAACGGATCATGGTAGTTCTTACGCCGATAGACAGAGAAACTCTCCAAGTTCTTTTACACATTTCACAGATGCCCAATTTGTCCACCTTTGGTAATACGGCAGACATCTATGCGATAGTTCATCTCGTTCCACACGCGTGTCAGCATATCAGGTTGACCAGAGCCACAGCAGCGGTGAAACGGTTGCGAAAATCTGGAGATCAGCGGGGAGTGAAGGCAAAGTGTCCTTCACAAAACCTCAGAAGAAAAGTCGCACAGGGTTAAATCCGGGGACCGGGGTGGCCACCGCATTAACGCGTCATCTTCTTTTTCTGTGCGTCCTATCCACCTTTTTGGCAAGTTTCGATTGAGATACCCTCGCACGTCTTTGTAGCGAGCCGGAGAGCCGTCTTGTTGAAAGATGTAATCATTACTGTCTTCATTCAACTGTGGCATCAACCAGTATTCTAACATGTTTCACGGACTTATGAATAACCCTGTATAAATATGGTACAGTACAAGTACGTAGTTTTTTCCTCTGATGCTGTATCCAACCTGACGATGGCCATAAGGGCCGAAACATGTAGTTGAGATATATATATATATATATATATATATATATATATATATATATCTGACAATATAGTTGTGTTAAGACGGTAATGACCTTGAATAATTGTTTACCTTTGGTTAACCAACACAACGAGGATGACTCACCGTGAAGATCAGCTTAGTAAGCTACGTGCAATATATAACGTGACAACTATGTGACATCCCTGAAGATGGCCCTTTAAGGGCTGAAACATGTCGGAGTGTCACAATGTTAATAAATATAAACATTAGTAGGTCTTTTATGTGAAATAGCGATATCAGTGCACGAACATGACAAGCTCAAGAAACAAACAATTACCACGAGATATTTGGCATGTCACTGGTTCGAATCTTAAAAAAATTCCGACTTCGATGTCCCCGTCGCTACAGCACGTACTATCGTACTGACGACAAGGCACGGCACCGAGTTGCCTTATCAAGTCTTACACTCCGCAAAACGAATCTTCGGTTACTTACATTGCCGTAGGAGCCGTTTAGAGACATGAACATGTGATAGCCAGTTTGGATGTCCATCTCCAAACCGTACAAATCTCCTTCGGGGTAGGTAGAATTTTTTCCTTCCTGCGTCGACGGCCAATCAGTGGCATTGCAGCACTCGAACATGGTGCTCTGCGGTTGACCTAAGCTCTTGTGCACACACATTTGGATAAACTGAAAAAAAATATTGATTAACATTTCGTTATTTATGTCTTTGACTATGATGGCTTGGGCAGATGGTAGGAGTAAATGTATCAAATTGGAATACCTTCTTTGAACATCTCAATTTTTGAAAGACCACAGCAAATACACTCTGTATTTCGGAAGATGGCTGTATTCTATTGATCACAAATAGCTTTACTCCATGTAAACCAGGCAGCAGATGCTTTTTTCTTTTAACTAGCGGTGGAAACAGTCATGTCATGATTGTTAGAACAGTAACATGTGGTGTGGTGGGAAATGCTACTACAATATGGATAAAAATGGGAATAAAATTGGTATATCTCGATTTAATCTTAACCCGTAACCAGAAGACAGTCAGTGGTCCTTTTTAAGACGTGGTTCCTTTATTCACAGGGGAATTGCTCACGGCAAATTTTGAATAGCAGAATGGGTAAGCTCCAGAACCTATCTCGACGTTTAGCAAAAAAAAGTCTTCCACCTAGCCGGAATCAAACCCCAGATCATATGAACAAAATACAAGAATAAACACTCCGTTATAGTGTCACAGTACTTACAGCCTGATAAACACGGCAAATTACCTCTCCGTGTAAAATATATGGGGGAATGGTTTTATGTATCCGCGTATACTTACATTGCAGCACGATATGGGGTAAGAGTTGAAGAATGTGTACTGGCCCTTATCGAAGAGATACAAGATAAGATTACAGCGTCATCGATCAGTTTCAACCCTCGATTCAGTGACAAATCCCCTCGACTTTTCCTAAGCCTGAAACAGGTAGGTGACTCAGTCTTTGTATAGATGAATCACACTACTCACAATGAAATTCCCAAAAAAACAGAACCAAATACATTTTACAAATGAAAAGAACGTGTTAGAGGGCAATGCAAGAAAATGTATCCCTTTGCTTTAATAGACGTAACGGCGTGAAGAAGTATGGAGGTCAGTGGAGATGTAGATCCACGCGTTCTTAAACTTGGCATTACAACCGAACACCAGCCTGTCTACCTCTGTTACTGTACGTAATGGATAGATGGCCGGGCGGATTCCAAGCCACGGGTGGGAACATTTGAGCCCCTACTAGGCAGAGGTTCTACAAACATCAGAAAGGAAAGTGGAAACTTCCACTAATTCAAGTAATAATTTAGACGGTCTTGGTTATTTTTCCCAGCAGATTTAGAAATTTTTCCGTTTTTCCAGACTGAATTTAGGACCCAAAAAGCGAACGTGAAAATAACACTTCTTCTGCTGTGGTGCTTAGGAAGAGAGGTAACTTTAAAAAGATCATTACAGATCCAATATACATACTGCAAGAGGTTATGCTCTCACGCTCGATTGTAGGTATGCTGCTAGGGGCGATACAAACAAATGGCCACTAGCACCTAGTTAATCTTTTTCACGTACAGAAGAGTGAAGGGAAGGAAAGAGAATTAATATAGCATGGGCATATTAAAAGGGATTAACTAGCACAGCTGAGAGAAAAATTGTAAAATAAGTGAAATGGAAAGAGAATGGGGAGAGGGATTACGATAGAACTGACAAACAGAATGGAAGATTAAAGAATATGGGAGTAGAGAGAGACGGAAATGGAGTAGATGTACAGACGTTTGTAAGATACTGCCGTAGAATTTCTGCCGAACGGTGCAATAGTTCATAAATAGACACAAGTGGCTATTAATTTATAATTTTTTTTTTTGGAAATGTCCTAATAATCTGAAACAACCATTTTATTTCGTGATTTCTTATGCGAGCTTTTCTTCAAGTGGCTACACCAGCACACAGGAAATTGCAGTATCGGCCTATTCGAGATTTTTCACGTTTTCACTTCGGCGAGTGTTGGGTGTACAAAGCGCTATTGTTGACATAAGTGTAGGCATAATTATTAGAAATTATCACAGATATACTGCTCCAGAAGTCAGTTAACCGGGTAGTAAAAGGTAAAATAAATATGTTTTAAATTTCATTGTTATTTACTGAATTTACACGAATTGTTTGCAATGAGGTCTCCCATGTCCAACACACAGCTCACAGCACGATGGTACCGTTTCAAAAACTTGCTGGCACAATTCTGTAGGAAGATTCCCCTTAATACGAAAGAATATTTTCTGTTCATTGATATTTGTTTCAACCTGTATTTGTCAATGTTTCTTTTCAATCCGAAGCATTCAGCTGAACATTTTATTACGTATTTCCACCAAAAGTTAAATTTAACTGTTACCGGTGGCCATTTCCCTGAGGGTACTGTCACTGGGTCTTAAAGTTTTCAACTCATTTCCAAATATTGTTCAAACTATAAGTAAAAATTTTTTTTTACATTGCTCAAAGGCCTACATCTTAATTCGAAAATATTTACCTTGAATTTACTTTATCGAAACCTAAAAATTCAGATTCAGAATGTTACAGACAATTAAAGAAGTACTGAGAACGGCAGGAAGACTTTTTGTCATTCATAATGTATCAGGAAAGGTGACTGACAATGAAAGGTGACTGACAATGAAAGGTGACTGACAATGAAAGGTGACTGACAATGAAAGGTGACTGACAATGAAAGGTTACGTTACGTTATACCAAACCCAGTTTTTTTTATGAACTCTTATTCTGAAGACGATCCGCTCGAATTTTGATGGCGATGCCACACTTTCGGAGGTATTTGTTAGCCTGCTTCGGTCCGTCCAAGCGAGGGACAAAATATTACCTCGATTAGGCCATCATCGGTTCCATTGAAAGACTTTCAAGCCATCGCGTTATGAGTAATTTATAAATCTGCTTAATATTTAAGGCAGTATAATCTAGTTAGTAACAGCACTGTAAAATAAATCACGAATCAACACTACAGTGTATTAATAAAAAACAAAATATTGAAACTCTTTAACTCACCTACAGCAGATTCAGTACAGCAAATGGATGTAGCTATGGCGGAAGTGACACGCTGCAAACACTCCGCCGCCTACTTGGAACTTCAATTAGCTCCATTGTTTGCCTTCCACTTTACACATGTCTCCTAAAGTAGCATGTGCACTGCTCCTCCATTATGATCCACAATACACAGCCAATCTCTGTGTTTCAACGAAGAGGACCGTGGCCATTTATGGGTCAATATTTTATCTACCAGAGATATGTCAGCGTTCAAACGAGATCTTGTTCCGCTGCATGTAATGTCAAAATGTTATATTTATTATCGTGTCAGTTCTGGTGTACAGAGATGAAATGTGCTGCCATCAAGATGTGTTGCTCGGTGAGACGGATATTACTGCTAGACTAGCCCTGTCCACCTGTCGTTCCCACGCGGATCTAGTCTCTTTACATTTATATTGGTCTGCTTCCTTTCAAACGAAGAGCAATCCCCAGATAAACGTGCTCTTGGATTAGTATGTAACGACAAAGCACCCGTGTGATTAAAACAGCTACTTATTTATCAAATTTGATACAATAAACTTTAATGGAGTAAATTTACTGTCTAACACAGCTATATGGAGGAGAGATGTATATATTTTTTCTATTATTACATAGAGAACAACTACATGTTTCGGCGCTTGATAATGGCCATCTTCAGGTTGTACATGAATCGCTTAGTAAGCAGTTATACACACACACACATATATATATATATATATATCTGTGTGTGTGTATGTGTGTGTGTGTGTGTGTGTGAATTAAACAAGTCCGAAATGATTTTCTCATGTCCCTTAGTTCTTAGTTACTCTCGATATTCTGTTGCAAGTTAATAGCTC
>Ga0136643_10013288_pt1 | contig 12311 bp, 5 predicted proteins | sample TergutLab28metaG_FD_96883 | JGI IMG/M metagenome (GOLD analysis project Ga0136643, IMG submission 96883) | Labiotermes labralis P1 segment gut microbial communities from Petit-Saut dam, French Guiana - Lab288 P1 (version 3) (version 3) | ecosystem: Host-associated > Arthropoda: Insects >...
AAAAAATAAGATTCCATTTAACCACTGTGTGTGTGTGTGTGTGTGTGCGTGTGTGAGTGTGTGTTGGTGTTTTTAATACTCATTTTGAAGCAAAATTCCATTGAAGTTATTTATTATATATTTTTTTTAAACAATTGAATTTCTGTGACAAACGTACATATGTAGTACTTGTTTATAGTTTACATTCCCCTACATGTTTCGGCTTAAATAAGCCGTATTCAGGGACACTCAATCAAAAAGTAGAAGTTTATTGACGTATGACGAACATATAGGTCCAGGTTTCCTCTGTGATTGGATCTTCCTTACGTTAATATTCATCCAGCTGTCCGTTGTGACTGAGTCTCCTTGAAAATGGCCTATTTAAACCCATATAAGCAGGGAAATATAGACTATAAAATTGCAAAACATATATGATCTGTCTCACAAGAGTACGATTATTCAAAGTACACACACACACACACACATATATATATATATATATATATATATATATATATATATATATGCATGAACTATACAAAAGGTGAAGCTTGTAAAATGGTATAGCATGCATTCTACACTATAAATTATGGTATGTTATGTTACTTAGTCATGATATTAATTCTCTGACAAGCACTAACTTTGGATTTATTTAGCGGAATATAATGAAGTGCAAATATGCTGCATATATATGTCGTGCATCTAAAATGTCTGAACAACATTCAATTATGGGCTTGTCACATTAAAACAAACGAAACTGTTCATACAAACGTATGGGGAAATGAGTATTTGTTGAGTCGTATTGAAACACTGGATTCACAAATATATATCTGAAAATATAACTGGCTTAATTAATACATTTGCAATACTTTCCTAATTTAATAAGTGCTGAGTTCTTATTATTTATCAAACCACAGTTCACAACAAATGAGCCAGATGTACTCCACCTGAATTATTTCACGCACGATCCCGTCTGACCGTGGACTGTAGCCTCATTTCAAAGGCCCCCGGTATATTGCAAGTGGTCTGACAGGCATTAAAAACGGGTTGACTTGGGCAGTTGCCTTGCATCGAGTTTTCAGTGTTTATTTTGATAAAAATAGTCGAAAAGTTCAAAAAGTTGTTGTGATGTACCTCGAAAACTGTTTGAGGGTATATATCTATATGATTTTTCCCCCCTTTGTTTTGCTCCGAGAAGACTTGCTGGTAAAGTTGTTCAAGCATTTTGGACATACCTGTATATAACAGGGATGCATTACAAAAATAGTTTTTACATTCCAAAATAAATTGCTTTACTTACTTTGAAGAAGTTGAATGTGTTGCCATGAACACGTGTGTGGTTCAGGAATTAAAATGATTATAAAGCAAAATTAAAAACTGGAGAAAGAAAATAAGACACTCTTAGAGAAAGTTATGGAATATTAATCTAGAAAATTAAAAGAAGATCCTAAGTGTTTTGGGGGGTAATGTTTACGTATGTAGCAGGGTTCGGTCCGCACTGCACACAGACCAAAGGAACACTGAACTGAACTGGTTTAGGTGTGACAGTGGTCATCTTATGAACCATGGTGTAGATGACCCTGAAGATATCGTTGCGCTGTAACGTATAATGATCGCTGATTTGGTTATTGCTTTTGGTTTCTCTATAAATATAAGATTTCTACATATTATTAATGCGCGGTCTATTATAGTAGTTTGTAAGACTTTTACAATACTAACAGTCGTGTTTATCGGATTTTGGTTTTCGAGTGAGTGTAAAGAAAATTTTGGATTGTAACTATTTTTATGAAATGCTTGCACACTTTCGCCAAACCGTGTTAAAATTTTTTCTGAATTTTCCGACATATCGTTTGGCACATTCAGAACAAGATTTGCCCAGGCATTTGAATTAAAATATTTTTTAAATTAAAATTCGTGTTTTTATTCATTAACAAATCTTTTAAGGGTACTTCTACGTTTGTGCGTCTAAATAATTCGGCGGTATATTTTGTTTCTTTGCCAATATAACGAAATCTTACGTACTGAACTGGTTCCTTTTCTTGTGTGATTTTTATCTTTTGCTACTTAGCATGTTAATAATCTTAGGATTGCACAAAAATGTCACGTAAAATCTCTTGGGTTTTTAAGTTTCTTCAGATTTTTATACTTTTTTACTTGGCAGAGCCGTAATCTCTATATTTAATATCTAATAGAATTAATTTTATACTCCGGCAGTTTGCAATATATGTGTATATGTATGTATGTATGTATATACGTATGTATGTATGTATATATGTATGTATGTATGTATGTATATAGGAAACTACTTACTACCGACACAATTATGGCGGCAAATTATTGCAAACTGCCGGAATATAAAATTTATTCTATTAGATATTACATATATTACATACATAGATTATATATATATATATGTATATATATATATCAACTAGAAAAGTATTTGTATTCCTAGTTGTTGTGATATTTGAATTAATTCTATTATTGGATTTTTGATCCAATTTAAACCTGCGTTCTGGGCTGAGGTCGTTAGAAACCTTAATAATATTGTACATGCTGGACATATCATCGTGGACCTAAGAACGTGTCTACTTATCTAAAAGTGCCCAAAGCATCTACGAAGATGTTAAGTTACTAAAGTTGTAAATAAATTTCGGAAAATAGTGCGGAGAAGGGAGAGCCCACTGCTGATTCTTAATTTTTGATATACAATTCAACGTCATACGAAGTATAATTTTGTTTAAGAAGAATTCTTCATGAATTTATGAATATAATTTTTGTGTCTCCTTTGGAAGAAATTTCGATTTCAGAACAATATTCTGATTGGTTCTTCGATAGGGAAATTAGTGTACATATTCTTCATGTCCAATGACATTATAAGAGTGTTTTCATTCATTGAAAATTTATTCCTGAATAAAACTGCTATGCTTTTAGCATTGAAAAAATATGTCAGTGTATGTATAGCAGTAACTTTGTGTAGAACAAATTGAGCCAATTTTTAAACCAGGGCTTTTCGCCAGTTTGTCAATAATCGGTATGGCACCCAGGTTTAAGCACTTAAATAAGCCCTCTTATAATTAGGAGGGAAGGATTCATGTTTGTAAATTTTCATTTTTCTTCTTCGTGTATAAGGGTTATTTTAGTTTTTAAAAACTTCTAATGTGTTTTTGAAAGAACTGGTGGGATCTTGATTTAAAATCATGAACTCATTAGAATTTGAAAATTTATGAATTTTGTCCTGATATTTTGTTTATTTACTTTAAAAATATTTTTGTCTTACTTCTTTCCTTGTTAAGTCTGTCTTTGATTTCGACAATATTTTCTTGTATTTTTGGCCGTTTGATTAATTATTTCGTTCGAATGTGCATAAAAGTGTTTTTTGCTTTTGGCAAGAAAATTAATTGCCATGTCTTTTTCCAGAACCAGGTCAAGGATCCAGCATTTTGGTTTACAATGTTAGTTATACATAAGAACCTTTTTTAACAAAGCAATTGCTTGAAAAGAGAAAGCAGAATCAGTACTTTGACGAGTCAGTTAATTTGGTTGTGGTGAACTCTTGTGATATTTACAGGATATCCGGTTTTTTGTACAACTCGTATTTAGTTTACGACTGGTATGTAACGTGCCATCTAATGACTGTTGGAAATTTTTACACAGATTACCTCAATGACCTCTTTCATCTACATGAATATTTATTAATCTCTGATTATATATTTTTTTAGTATTAAAACTTCATATCTAATCCTTTAAACGTGTAATTTTGGCCTTAAGTCCTCTATACATATAACCTGGGAAAGCCGGAGGAAATTGAATTTTGGCATAATGTGGAATAAAATCCTTTTACACTGTTGATTCAAATATATACTTTCATGGCGACTAGATAATTTCCTGCAAAAATCTTTTAATACCGTTGAAGCTAAACATTTGAATGCAGCTGAGAAATTTTATATTTATAGAGAAACCGGAAAGAATAAGGAACTCTAACAAGCAATACGTGGTATAGACCAACGTAATATACAGGGCCATACTACAGCACGATTGGTACAATGAACCCCTTCATATTCACGCACAGTCCAATCCTGTACTTCTGGCGAAGACTACGTAACCTGAACCACGCAGTACACATTGATATTTTCAATATCCGTCTTAACAATTTCATTTGTTTTAATCCTTTCACCGTGCATTCTGTAGATTATTTAATTACACACACCAACACATGCACATTTATATATATTATTTAGGAAGTCTAAAATTTACATTAATTATTTTAATTAATTAAATATTTCAATGTAAATTTTAGACTTCTTAAATTATATATATATGCATGTGTTGATGTGTGTAATTAAATAATAAATTCGTATTTATTTAACCAGATTTTCCTTCTGGTGCTCCTCCTGATCTTCCTTGAACTGACATATCTAATGATGCCGAGCGAGGATTACAGACTTTGGAGCTGCGATTTGATTATTCTTTTTATATTTCTATCAATTACTAAATTATTATTGCGCTAGCCTACCCAGCAGCAGTAAAGACATCTACAATTCAGTAATACTAGGCAGTGGGCGTGCTGTGTTCATTTCCACTCGAGACTTTGATATCAACCTCCTCTTGTCGTTTTGCCTGAAGGAAGAGGGAGCAATAAATGAACAGAGAAGAAAATGAAGAAAAATTGCTTAATCTTCTTGCTGCATTTTAATGGTATTTCCGTCTTCGTTTCGTATAAAAACCAAACAGCACCCACTACTACGTGCCTTCAGCGAATTATATCACCATCAAGAATAGCTTGAACAAAAGTTCATGAATTTTTAATTACACAAAAAAGAAACTGGATAAATTATATTTAATTACCATACTTGGGATGCTCATGCACGTCACATTTGTCATATACACACGGGGTCATTTTCTTCAAAGTGATAATTCTACATAGCCGATTATTTTGAAGATTCGGATAGTTCTGGCTGACCCTGAAAACGATACGTTTAGGATCTGCTGAAATGTCAGTAACAAATTACCAACCAACACGGCTTTACAAACCGGAAAAATTGAATCTTTAAGAATATCGTTATAGAATCTTCAAATGTCGCACTAGCTAATTTCTTCTGGTTTTACTACCATCAAATCCCAAATATAAGATACAAAGATGCAATCATTAAGACGCGCTAATTTGATGTGTATTGGACGGTGCGTCATCTTGATAACTGAAGAATAAAATCCAACTAGATTCCACTTATTACTTTATTATGCTTATGTTAGGCTCAACATGTTTCGGGCACCATTATGCCCATCATCAGGAGCTCACGACGATAGCGTTGGTTAACACATAGGCCGTCTGGTTCTCGAGTTGATGCTGGTTGGAAGTTAAGTGCAGTCAGGATGGATGAGTGTCCGGACCGAAGGCTGTAACAGACTTCGGTCCGGACACCCATCCATCCTGCCTGCACTTGGATTTTATCCTTCATTTATTAAGACGTGTTATTTGCAGAACACTCATAATTTATCTGTACACTTTCACCTACTAAATTTAATTTTACAGTTATTGTAATAAAATTATGTATTCAGCAAAAATAAAAAACGATAATAATAATAATAATACTTACTTTAAAATCTATTTAATTTACCGACTTCAAACTGCAAGTTTCACAGAAAATCTGGAATCATACCATTTCAACAAATGTTTTTTTTTAAACAGAAGAAATCAACACAAATATTCCTTATTAGATCTCTCGGGATTAAGTCCCTACCTTTTTGAAAAAATATTTGTGTGCTTTAACTGTCGAAAAATAACTTAATATTAGGGAAGAAGAGGGGTAAATTGCAAAATTTATTCATAATCAGAATGGCTGGTAATTTGAATGATCATCGAGTGAAAGAGCATTCAACGTGTTTCGATAATTTTCACAAATAAATCACACAATACACCATGAAGATAAGAATATTGTCGGATGTCGCTCCTAAATTTAGGATTAGGATTTATATAAAAAAAAAACAAACCGGCAGAAGCTGAGCATTCAGAAGTACGAAAATCTTGAATTTCGAACAGTTCATGAGGAGTTTGTCTGTGCACTGCGAATTGCATAACATACCCCCAATAAATGAGTAGTGTACTTTTGTGTTAGCTGATTTATAATACAGACAATTGTATTTGTGATTGAAATTTGGACAAAGCAAGCGCGTTACAGCAGCAGCAATACATCAACTAAAACGAAATAAATGAGAGAAACCATTAAATACACTTCGTTATACCACAACGGTAATGAGAACACGTACTCGTAAACTAATTAGGAAGAGACCGTGTATTCGACAATACTCGAAATGTATAGTCAGCTGCCTCTGACATAAAGTATGGGGAGAAATAGACTGCCGTGACCATGACAGGTTTATAAAACATGCTGACTGGAGAAAGGGCCTGATGTTAGCAAGAGATCAAAGAATATAGGGACAAAAAAGAGAGGCAACGTGCTTATGAACGTTACACTGAGGAACGTTCGCGTAACCATAGCCGCCGTGAAAAAGCAATAAATATTACACATTCTAAGTGTGTGTCTGTTGCCTTATTTATGCAGCACGCAAAGCGCAAGTGCCATACTATGATTGATACGATATATGATACGATACATGATACAACACGACACGACACGATACGATACATGATATATGATATGATATATGATGATATAAGATATGATATATGATATGATGATGTGTTCGTTATTTGCAATTGGGTTGACACCCGGTGGCAGTAATATAGTACATATTTACACACAAACAATACATAGAAAACACAATTAACAACTTTGGTTGGAAGGCTTTGTGGGATCCGAACCCAGAGTGATCAAACAAAAATTAATTATTAAAATTAAAATTAACCGCGTAAAAATTATCGCCTAATTGGGAAGAGTGCGGGCCGTGCTCCGTCTTTACGAGTTATATCCTGGTATTTGCCTTACAACTGAGGGAAAAGCATGGAAAACCCTCACTCATGTAATTCGTCTGTGGCTTGTGCGACTCTACAGTATTCCTCAAGTTATCTTTCAAAAGGCACGGTTTTCGAGAAATGTTACTGAACGTAAAAAATGGTTTTTGATTTTATATATCACGTTTGTCTGAAATATTACTCATTCTAAGAAAAAATCAGAGAGGCATTACCATAAATCCGCCTTTTATTCTTCTCGGATTTTAATATCTCGACATACTTTCGAAAAATTTTCAAATATCAGATCTCATGAAAATCCGCACATTGGGAGCCACGTTGTTCCATGCGACAAGACGGACAGATGATACACGACAAAGCTCTCTGTTGCTCTATGCAATTTTGCAAAGGCTCTTAAAATTGGATCGAAAGGGAATAAACTAGCCGAATGATAGAATATAATTACCAAGGATAAAATCCAGCAGTGTTCAGCAGGTACCCTGTAACAATCAGAATATGTCCTGTTTTTCAAACAGAGGCAGTATTTCTCATGACGAACAAAATTCATATTTAGAAATTTGTAGGAATGCGAAGTTAAATTCCAAAGAAATGAGTTTCCTTGAAGTTCAGAAAATAATAAACAAATAATAAAAAGAGACCAAGTAACAAATAGGCACACAAATATAGGCCGAAATACTTTGAGTCTGTCACTATTATAACTGTCTGAAAAGGAAAGAGAAAAAATAAATTAAAGTAAGCAAAGAAATTTTAAATACAGGCCTAGCATGAGTGGAAAGCAACGCAAATATTGAAATATTAGTTAAAACAAGCAATATCTACTTTAATTTTAAAACGCTCATTCTAAACCGCAAAACCACATTCTTTCCCTCAATACGGTAGAAAAAAATGGAATTCGAATATATCGGAGTTACTTTATGTAGACATTTCTACAGAACAGATATGTAACAGGTCGATGAAAACCTAGTTTAAAGTCGCTAAAAGCATCAAGTTTTAATGTAATCAGTACTTATAACGAGGAGTATAGAAGCATATAATAGCAGGTCAACAGACTGGATTTTCAGGTGAAATATGTGACCCTTGTTTTACGGATGTTAATTTTCACAAAATTCGCAGGACTGCGGCCATGTACGGGAGTCAATATCGAACAGCAAAAGCAAACAGTCATTAACAGATTTCATAACACGAGAAACTGTTATATCATCATCCAAGAGATGGCAGTGTGTTCAGTTTTGCTGCACAAAGCGTTTATAAACACTGCGTAAAGGATATGCCCCAGCCCATCCCTCAGGGACCCTATGGAAAGCACAGAACGGCGATGGAATTTTTCCATAAAAGCGAACATCAAATACACTATTGGAGGTTTAGCTATGAAACTCAAATTTAAAGACAGAACAAGCTTTACACAATCCACATCGACGTGAAATATGATACACAAAGTCAACATAACTGCACACGTCAAATTATAAAGAGAATTTTTTAATAATGGCAAATGAAGTAGTGTAGAAATGGAGATAAATAACTTAATTACTACTGGTAGGTCAGGTTCTAATAAAGCCGTGGTGAGACTAAATCAGTGTGGGCCAGGGCAATTCAGAAGAATTGTTGTGCTATTAGGACACAAAGTAACTATCATCTCGTTAACTGCTTTCAACGTAACAGCAGAGGCGCGCACTAAGTCTCAGGTAGCCTGTGTGAAATTATTGTGAAAACAGATGGAGTGGGACAGGCTGTCCTGAGTACATCGTGCTGACCAAACCCCATTCCACCAGCACTTTGATGTCATCTGCCAACATGAACTGGTACAACAGACCAATAAGAAACCGCACTGGCAATATATGTCTCCACTTAATTTCTCCAGTTGTCGGTTTACTTAAATAAGCAACCAACCGACCAACCCGCAAAACACCAAACCAACTAAGAGCTTCAATGTGCTTGTATGACGGTTGCTTCCATCTGCAATGAAGATCTGCCTAGATGAAATAATAGTCAGTAAATATGAATATGAGAATTAGTGTAAAGTTATTAAAACGCTTCTGAAAATGTTAGGTATTAAATAACGTCTGATTGATTTGATTTGTCACAAACTATTGACTATCCTGCAAGAATAAGCGTCCATTATGAGCCTAAAATTCGACATTTTGGAACAAGGCCTACTGGAGCGAAAGTCCACGGGGTGTCATCCGTTATTTTACTCATGACGGACGGGTCTTAGATCTGTAATTTCATCCGAATTTATTCCAAAACTGTATGGCACAATATATATATATATATATATATTTTAATTCGACACGAAATTCAAAAGAGCTTGCGACATTTGCCAAGGTTTCTATCAGCAGACCCTAGTTTATGAAAGTATCGGATTTGTGTTTTCTCAAAACTGTTTGGCCAAATAGAATTTTGGAACAGAAGAAAGTGATACATTTTCTTTATACGCGAAGCGACATATTATTTAACTTTCATTCAATACTTAATATTAATATAGTATGGAATCAGTGTTTTTCAGAATAGTGTCTTGTGGTGTCGTCATGCTGTCTTGTGAAAATAAACGAAAATTTCGGAAGGATCTGTTGGTCTCCAATAACATATCAGATGATAGGGGTGGCATACACTCCAAAAGGTCTCTAAATTTTTCCAGGCTCCACAGCGTAACATCCAAGAAGGCAGAATTTTTCATATTCATCGCCCTGATAACCTCAAGCATAGCCAGTAGTAACATTTATGTATTTTGTTACCAAAACAACAAATTTAAACCTGAATACTTGTATCAGAATTCTGTGACGAAGCTCCTTGACACTGAAGTGGCATTATATGCCCTAAGAATAAGCATTCTGTAAGAGTTTCGAAAGAAAAGTTCGCTGTATTCACGTGTACTGTTTACATCACAACTAAATTGTTTGGATTGTGATTTACCATATACATCTTCTACACATGGTATCCATTAAATCATGGTATAATTCACAACATTTTATCTCTACACTTTAAACTTATTTTTATAATTACCTTTTAACTCTGAATTCATACTCTGGTTATATAATTCTTCCCAATGGTAGAGTGGGTCTGACGCTTTTGTAATTGTAACTCTATTCTAGTTCACACAATTCGCACAATAAAGCAATAAATGCAAAACTGATTAATTTATATTTTTTTCATACAATCTGTCACAAACCCAACATGTTTCGATCTTGATCAGCCTCAGGGTGTTACTGGACATCAAGGAAACACATATAAACACTTAGATTTATTATTAATACATTAAAATTTGTGCATAAAATTCAGATATTATAAAAATATTATAAATATTACAAAATCATAGTATCATAAAATTCGTTTATAGCAGTCTAGAACTGGCGTAAAAGGTAAGGCGGTTACAGTTTTGTACATTTGTACAATGGTTCGTACAAGGGGAATGTCAAGTATATGTTTTGATACCTAACATGGTACTTGTTTATACTTCCCTGAATATGGTCATGTAAGTGTCCGAAACATGTTTGGGGATACATTGTAATAAAAATACATTAAAATACTATAGTCCATTTGTTGGTATTAATATTTTATTAATATTGTATTCATTGCGAAGGAATATTTGGCTATCTATTTTGATATATCTCATCAAACATGAATTAAATGTCTATATAAGCCCGCTATATTTCGTAAATGTGGATATCATATTAAGTTTATAGATAAATAAATATATATACATATATATATATATAGGCAGAACTCGGTTCCTTATGTGTCACATTTACGGACACATCACATATTTATGAATTTTTAAAAAATATAATTTTTATCATCACATTCGGAATGCCTAAATATACTACAGTTGAATTAATTCTTCACACATTGGGTACCACATTATCCATTACTAGTCAACGACTTCCTCGAACGAGTTATATAATCAAAATTCAAGCTTGAATGTCACTGCCCTCTGCAATTCAATGTTATGTAGTTTGATACATATAGACACCACATATTCAAAAAGCCATATTTTTACCCTCAACAGGGCAGTTGTCCACAAAACCTCATATCCCATAAAACAATACGACTATTTCTGAAAGTGAAAATATAAAATAAAACAACTCAAATTTACCAATGCAAGAACCAGAACTTCACAATTACGATCTTTCTGGATGCGGCGCTGAATATGTCCGTAGAGGGCACCGAAAATTTAATAAAAAGTTATCACCTTTAATTCCCCGCTTTAAGATTCTTCCAGGGGCAAAACGGCAGCAGCATGTTTCTTGAAACGCTGGCATGTATTTGCCAGGAAGTACGGCGTCAAATACTATACGACCTTAATCTAAATATTCATTCCTATGACACTCTCACATGGACATTAAACTTTTGGAGAAAGAAGGCTCTATTATAAATATTAGTGAGACACGATGTGAAACCAAGTTCTGTTTGTATACAGCACGTTGACAGAAACGCACATTATCATAGTTTGGGCGTTACAGGCTTCAAATTGTTATCAGATACTTTATTTACTAGATTGTTTTTATCTGACACAGTCTTTATACTGAGAGTGCCAAATTAATTCTACAATATTTTAATTTGCACACTATTTTCAGCGTTCTTAAAAGTTGGCACTGTTTGATCGAACGTGAGCTATGTCTTTTGTTTGCCCAACATCTTTGGCTCCAACAGTTGGTAGCCAGTGCTGTACAAATCGTGCAAACCGAACTTTATATCTTAACGAGAAGCATGAGGTCAACGACATGACTGCTTCCACTAATGACACGTCCTGTATGAATTTTTAAATTTACCCTACCCCTTAAGCCACCTCTATAAACAAACCGCTGGCCCTAATTTTATCGCGCCTGGCAACTCGTTAGGTCTCTAAGAGCAGTTTTCATAATCCCTCGTGGATGTGGCACAGGCAGGTCGAGCTCGCAAGTCGAGGATTAACTTGGATTATTTTACGGCAAGAACAAACGAACGATGCAGGCGCTCGTGAGCTTTGGTCCTGCCTGGCAAATTCTGCTATACTCCCTACCCGTTCATCATCAGCCTCACAGAATCCAAGACTTAATGTAGCATTCAATAATGTAGTCCAACATAGGGGATTGCTCTTTTGCATCTGCAGGCTGTGCTAGATATATTCCTGAGTTTATTCAAGAATTATATTTCTTATAGATTACGCCATGGAATAATCGCAACAAATAAATGGCTAGTAACTTTCCGGAGGAGAGTAACCGTCTATCGGTTCTTGAGGCGCGTTCGCAAAATTGCGACCAGCGACTGTTAGCTTCGTCATGTCTCTCTGTCCGTCCATCTGTCCTTCCGCATGGAATAACTGCCCCCCCCCCCCCCGGGGGCGGAATTTCCAGAAATTAAAAATTTAGGGTTTTTAAAAAATCTTTCGGGAAAACCAAAAATTCAACAAACCCTGGCACGAAAA
>Ga0136643_10013289_pt1 | contig 12311 bp, 9 predicted proteins | sample TergutLab28metaG_FD_96883 | JGI IMG/M metagenome (GOLD analysis project Ga0136643, IMG submission 96883) | Labiotermes labralis P1 segment gut microbial communities from Petit-Saut dam, French Guiana - Lab288 P1 (version 3) (version 3) | ecosystem: Host-associated > Arthropoda: Insects >...
ATTCTGAATTATTCGTGGTACAAAAGGAAAAATTATCCATTATAGTTCAGAATTGAGTAACGGTTAATTGTGAAAGTAAAAAAAAATGTTCCCGGTATTTTTCTGGGGTGATTGAATAGAGGATGTCATAAGGCCAAAAATCAGGCGATTTTTTTCGGAACTAGCCGCAGAGAACAATACGGATCACCTTATAAGCGAGGCCTTAATGCCACTTCCCAGCAACATATGAGGAACGTGTCATTTCCTAGTAAACTCTGACTAATAAGGTATGCTATAGCGCTCTTTTTTTTCGCCAAGGTCACATATGTATTGTTATTTATAGTTGTATATCTGCCTCTCTCTGAATTTTATTTAGTGTTTTTATTACATTTTGTTCATTCTCTCAGTTTTTCCTTTTAAATACCCCAGTTAGAGATAAGGCATCGTCCGGTACTTGAAACCGTCTTATATTCGTGCGTATACGGTAATTTCGGGATGCAAAAGTCACGTGATTGTCCATCGGAGAGGAAACTTGATAATACTGAGTGTACACTGTGTTCTAGTGGCCGGTGGTTACTGTATGTACTGTACCACAACGTTTAACGTGGAAGACATTGCATTTTGTCCATTCTTTTTATTTTTCCTTATTATTCTTAGGATATAATGATCATCTTTCTTTCTTGTGATAAGCGTGGTGGCCTGTTACGGTCTTCATCCTTCTCTTTGGAAGTCTCCCACGTGACCATCATCCTTTGGGCTCGTAGAAACATTTTTGCCTTGGTAGTATGGATCGTTTCATTCGATTTATTTGCTTCCGCTGGTGTACACTGTAATTCAGCTAGATATTGTGTGCTATGATATTTTAAGTTCCTCTGTTCGTAATTCATTTTTTTTGTGGTCCGAAAGACTAGCCAGCAGCTTGTTTCAAAACTTTAATTTCGGCTGATAATGTAAGGCGCCGCTATTCGTGTATGCAACATTTACCGGTTGGTTCTAATGGAAGCGTACGTATTGACTGTGAGGTACGAATTGGATGTTGTATGTAATGTAGGTAGTCTTGATTTGTGATGGTTGAGGTGCTCTGGGACTGGTGTTTCACCGAGTATTTAGGTTCTCCATGTTAGTATCGTTCTACCAATTCTGCATAGTTCTCTTTACCTACGTGCTGCTCTTCAAAACGGGCGAATCCCGGCTGCCTTCCCAAAAAGCAGTGTTTTTTCGGAAGGTACCCGGGATTCGGAGGGAACGTTGTTTGGAAAAGTACTTTCTCTGTGTCTAGGGGGACAAATATAACCGTCCAGTGGTGGCGATTGGAGGCAAGTTACTGCTCACTGTTAGTTACAAACCAAATAATCGTACACCCTGTGATGCTAAGACGAATAATAATAATAATAATAATAATAATAATAATTTCACTTGCAAAATTTAACACTTGACTTTAACATAGAATACAGGAGGTCGAACAGGGAAGAACGTACAAATACCTAAGGACTGAAGAAATTGAGTGCATACGACATCAACAAATGAAAGAGAGATTGAGGAAGGAATACACCAAGGAGATTAAGAATGGTACTGATATCCGAGTTGAATGCATAGAATAAAATTAGCAGTTTCAGTATTGAGATACACTTTTGTTATCATTAAATGGAAATCAGATGAAATAAAAAAATCACTGGAAAGGTACTAACAAATCATAAATCCATCACCCAAAAGCTGATACAGATAGGCTATATATAAAAAGGAAAGGAGGAGGAAGAAGCCTGATACAGATTGAAAGGACTTGCGTTTAAAGCAGAGATAATCAATGTTGCAGAATACCTTAGCACAAAATATGCAGAGGACGAGTTTCTAAATATTGAGAGTCAAGACAGCAATGAACCAAATATGAATTCAACAGTTAAAACGTCAGCAAAGTTTTCAGAAGAATTAAACCAGTCAGATCAGACAGGTGACATGTAAAAGGAAGGCGTTCAACACATAAAAGCAAGATTAGGAGAAATGGGAAAGCAAAGTAATGCTTGGCCAATATATTGGAAGTATGGATAGACAGCTTATTACGAAGAAGACATATGGCTGTCGAGGGGAAATGTGAAAGGAGAAATAATAGCGGCACAAAACCACGCAACAAATATCTTCCGACAGAATTATTACAAACAGAAACAGGTAGCAAATGCAGACTCTAAACAGTTTGATGAGACTGTGGAACACATCATATCGCCATGCTCAGCATTGGCAAATGAACAGTACATGGAGAGACATGATAGAGTGTGTGCTTAACTACACTTTGACGTTACACTTTGACGTATTCGAGGGAATAGGGGCAAATTTAGACAATGAACGCTGGTATGATCACGTACCAAAATCAATCGAAACAACTCGTGAAGGTAGGTAACCGTGAGGGTTGTTTGACCATGCATCTTCCTCGTGAAATAATGTGGAGTGCCAACTTGATGCAAGGTAAGTTGGCATTCCACATTATTTCACGTAGGTAACCGTATTATGGAATCAACAAATGCAAACCATCAGAACCATCTACGTCATAATCCGTGCTAATTAAGAAATAATGTGTGTTAATAGATGTTGCAATTTATGGAGACGGAAATGTGATTAAGAAAGAAGCTGAGAAGATTCTGAAATATAAAGACCTTGCAATAGAAATTTAGTGCATGTGGAATGCGACAGCTGAAGCCATACCGGTAATAACAGGGGCGGCTGAAACCATTTCAAAGACAGTACATGAGCAACATACCGGGAAATCGCGAAGTCAGAATCTACAAAAGCAGCCATGCTGGGCACTGCACACATACTTCGGAAAGTACTATTATAAAAGTATAAAACATATTTCACGAGCCAAATAACATTACATAACAGCTGCGACACTGTATACCCTAGAAACAAAGTTTGTTTCAGGTATGTAATTGTAAATACCCTGCATAAAGGAAATAATAATAATAATAATAATAATACACGGCCGGTATAGTGACTAGGCAACGGGCTGGACGTCTGAGGAATCGGGGTTCGATAGTCGGCAAGAGAAAGAGATTTCGATCTTTCCCATATAGACCATACCGAAATTGGAGCTCATTTTTCCACGTATTTAGGGGTTTGGTGGTGGTGGTTTCTCTGGAGGTATACGCGCCCCAAGTATGAAATGATCGCTTACCTCTGATGCATAGGTTAAGAATACTTGGGGCTGTTATTCTACTCCGCGATACGTCTTCATGGCATTTTGCTACATTAAAGACACGTAATTTCACCTTTGCCGTAATACATTTGTTGGAGTTTTGAGTGCGAGCGAAGAGTCAGTAGTGTTCAGACACGTGGACCCGTGTTGTGTTCCAGGAAGTTGACGGAGGCCAGCTACCGCAGTAGGCTGGTGTTCTGGATGCCCATAGTACCTCATGTTTTGGATTTTTGCACGGTTTTCTATTTTTTTCTTTTATATTTGTTTAGTTCTCAACAATTTCCTTGTTCTTTCAACTAGGACCAATTTTGCTGCGTTCGTTAAAACTGTCTTCGCATCGTTTACAGATGCATAGCCAATATCTTGGATACGCAGAAAAGCAATGCAATGCAACTTTGTGTATAAGGGATTGGTGTTAGCTGTGTGCCGTCCAGCTGTTTGGAACGTGCAAGCTCTGCATTGTTTGTCACTCCATTGGCTTTTTTAGTTTCCCTTTGATCTATTTGATCTCGTGCCGAGAGAAAATAAACACACTAGGAGATCAGAAAGCGATCGGTAAGGCCGCAGCGAGAAGATCCAAATGTTGGCACTGGTGTCATAAGTATAATATTGTCATTTTCTAAATCTGAAACTTGGAATTGCGTCACGTGTTCCTCGTGTGTCGCAAGCAGTTGAGTTTCCTGTTGATAATCTGCATGTTCAGTTAGAACATTTATTGATTCGGAAGGCTGTAGGTGTTGAACTCTTTCCCTTGACATCGGTGAAAACAAATTCTGTGTGTGTACACGCGCGAGCATCTGTGGTAATGTTTCTGGAAGGACTGATCCATAAGCTAGCGAAAATGGAGATGTTTATATGAAAAATAATTGGCAACGGAAGGCTCAAGTTTAGCTTACAAACTTACAACAGGGTCCAGAGGCTAATTTCGCTCATTTGTGACAAGAGTGTCACAACTCGAAATGTAGCATTTTTGAGTTACTGGTATATAAAGAAACGTTTGCAGAATCACTTTTAAGAGGTATAGTGTCATAACGCAGTTTGCAAAACTCGCCGCTGGAGAGCAGTTGTGTAGTCGTTGCACTCATAGAAAATTATAACACTTCAAAACCTTTAAAAGTTTATCCTGAAAAGTCACAGGTTTTGAGTTGTGACCCTCTTGTCGCAAATGAGCGATTTATGTTTCAACCACTTGGGGTGGTCGGATCTAAACGAAACGCGAAGGCAGTTCAATCTAGTGCCCGCCCTCCACCATATTTCCTTAATGTTCATTTGAGCCCTTTTATAATTATCAATTTTGTATTTCGTACACGGATGAATGAAGTTAGTGTTGTAGATGACGTTACGCCGTAAAGAGAAACCCGGATATATATATATATATATATTTTTACTTCTGTGCGAGACATTGTTTGAGACGTTAACGTAGGTTATGTAAAAGCGATATAGGAGTACATTAGCTTGCCGCAATGCTGAAACCCCGAGTAAAATTGCGACTATAAATAAGTTTAAACGCATAGAGGGCCAACAATAAAATTTATTAAATGGAGTCTTTGATTAATGGATGTCCGTTGCGTTAAGGAAATGTATAAATAAGTAAAAAAAAAAACTATTGTTCCTTCTCCCCTCTTTTGGAAGACCCGAGGTTATGGAATCTATACTCGCTGGCTTTGTACTTCTACTTAATATTCCTGGATTTGTTTTCCTCGCACGAAGTTCAGCTTCAGCGAACGCAGCTGAGTAGTAAGTGTTGCATATAGTCCAGTTAAAATTTTGTAAAGTCAGATTTACTGTTGTGTCGACCTTCCCCTGAGAAACCTTCAGTTGGGTTTCACTGTTTGTGGCTGCATGTCTTTATAATATACTTGTCTATAGTGTGTGTGTGTGTGTGTGTGTGTGTGTGTGTGTGTATATGTGTGTGTGTATGTATGTATGTATGTATGTATGTGTGTAATGTACACAGAGTGGCGCACAAGTCACTTGCCCCTGGTGTCAAGTGACTTGTGCCATCTGTATATTGAGCGAGAGGGAGAGTGAGAGGAAGGGAGATATATATATAAGGATGTATCACGAACTCTGGTAACAAACTCCAGCGAAACCAACAACAAAATCCTCCGCCATTGTGCGTTTGTCGAAATTCATGTCCTATCGTCCCTTCCTGTTTCTAGACTGTATTTAATTCGGCACTTGTTTTGAAAGGGTTAATATCTTAAAATAGACTCTGACTATTCAATAGTCCTTTCAAATTCTTACGTGGTCTTGATTTGGTTATGTGCCTGAATCGGTTGTTGGGAGTTGTTAAACCAAGCACCCCATAAAAAAAATCTCCAATTTGACGCTAAATAATGATCTCTGTAGTTAATACATCGTCGCTAAAAACCAAGGGAACTAAGCATCAGCATACTTGTGCACCACTGTCGGACACTTGTGGTCCGCTCGCATGATTACAGCGCAGTAATGAAATTCCTGCAGTCTGCAAGATGAGAGGGTGGATTCACACCCGGCTACCACGTGATTGGAGATGGCGAACTCCTCCCCCCGCCCTCTCTCCAGCGATTCGCTGCGTCCGAGAGATCTGGACCGGAAAATGGGGGATCAGGAATCAATCCTGCGCCTGGAATGTAGATTATCCTCAGGCGAACGGGAGAGTACAAATCTTCTTTTCTCTCGTAGACCAAGCATTCATGGCGCTGCCGGAATTTCGAGAATTTTTATCGCTGCAAATTTGCTGTCTTTGCTTCACGACTGAAATCAGTTTTGTGGGGCCAGTCTAAAGTTTGGCGGAGGTAAACCGGCTGGAGCATGATACTGACGACCATCTTTATGCGAGGTCGGAAAGGCGTGTAGCTCCATCTCCACACACACACACACACACACACCTATGTTGGTTAGGTACAGGTATGACGACAGATTACTTTTTTCCGATTTTTACGGCGAGATTTTCTGTGAGAAATTTTGCTAAATTTCTGTTTCAGCTTAATGTAAGCCAATAATGGCCAATTTTTTTCGTTGCCTGCTTATCAGTAAGAAGTGGTGCCAGCCATGCTGGCTGTTGCATATCAGCATGTGATCTTAATGAGATATGAACTGCAGCACTTGTTAAACAGTTAACCAGTTCAGCAGTTCGTGGTTTTGGCAGCGACACAACTGTTACACGTTTCGCTACTTAAAGTGCTCTTTAAAGCTTCATGTACTTTACGCTGAAACATATGGGGCAAGGTAGTACAGAGTTGCGTTTTCTTGTAGCCATCGTTCTGTGGAAAAACCACGCTTGAAGGAATAATACACAATTAGTCTTTTCACAACGTTTTAAATTCATATATATATATATATACACACAAATATAAACTTGTACTACATGTTTCGGCCATAATTTTGGCCATCATCAGGTACTACACTTAAAAATGTGTGTTAGAAATATTGTACAATAAACAGCTAAGAATTAAAATGAGATCTCATTTTTCAACTTGTCACTTTGTGCTGAAGATAAGCCAAAGAGTTACGTAAGGTAGACATTACGCCCGCCTTCGTTTGCATTATGTAACATTATTATTAGATCGCGTAATGAATTCTTGTAGCTATAAATGCAGATATTTTTCGTGTTTTAGTCGTATTGATGCAGTTTACAGTTAAAGAGTAGGCCGATATAGTAGGAAGAAAGTGATGAAGCCTCGGTCAGTAGGCCTGTTTCGTCTAAATGTGGCAACTTTTTCGGTATTGTGGTATGTTGTACTGGTAACAGCAAAAATGTGTAATTTTTTATATTCTTGTAGAACTGTTTAACAAACGGCTGTAAGTGTTATTACGGACTACCTTTAGTGTCGGTGCGAAGCTTAGAGTAAATTATACCAGTGTAAACAAGAGGTGCTAAGTGTATTGAAGTAGGCTTATGTACGTATTGACAGTGTCAACAGTTACCTTCGTATCATACATTCATTTCGTACAGTACATGCAAAGAACCTATAGACCTTTAATATCGACGGTTCTTACTGTAGTAATGTGTGTGTCGTGGGTGGGGCTGAAGTGGCCAAGTCTCGGAAGGTCTCTCGACCCGTTTCATTGGGGCGTATGCGAGATGAAGACGTGAATAGCTCGAGTAACATAATGGGGGGCCGGGTTTCTACTTACCGGAGCAGGCTACCAGCAGAATCGCAGAATCGTTAGCACGCTTCATTTCGCTTATTTAATCGCGCTGCTATTGCTGCTGCTGCTGCTGCTGCTGGCATGGAGGTGCAGTGGTACTCGGGAGAGTACGTTTGCGAACCTCGTTGCGCCATGGCCATTATTTGTTTGTTTGTATCCTAGCGGCCTCTTTGTGTTGTTACGTCATGATAGTGTGTTGCACCCCGGTCCTGATTCTTTTTTGCCTCACTGGCGGAACGAAGTTAAAAGTTAAAATATTCGGAAAAATATTATGACATTCTACTATTTTACGGGAAGATTGTTAAGGTACAGATCGCAGTCCTTAGATAGTAATGCTTTTTGGCATGCGAAGCATTTGTCTTTTGATATTTGTGGCTGATAATGGATTTATCAAAACAGCCAACCCATATAGCACATGTTAGATATTTTGCAAGGCATTCTCTAAAAATAGACGTGCTTGACGGTCTGATTTTCCGCTTATACTCTACGCATAACATATAGAATTGCGAGCTCCAATCTGTGTGACATGTCCATTAAGTCCTGCACGTTTTAAGTCACTTTTCCTTTTCTCAGGCGTTGGGAAGGGCAAAGATAAAAACGAACTTGAACGACAAAACAAAGACTGAGAAAGATGGAAATTACTTTCCAGGCTTGCGAATCATTGTAAGCAGATACACCCTTATGCCGCCATCGAATTTTGTACGTTCGCTGTCTTCGTGTGTCTTGAGATTACCGCGTATGGGACACACGTGCTCGTAGGCGCAGAAGGTCGTATGTTAGGATGTCGTAAGCGTAGAGTAGGCTGTATTTTTGCGACATAATTTTTCGTGAACGACAGAATTTGTAAGTATAATCTTTAAGCGTATTTTCATAATTATTTTACTCTTACTTTCAGCATAAACGTTCTCATATTGATTTTAAGGACTTCTTTTTGACATAGATTTAAACTAATAAAATATATGCACACACACACACACCTGGCACTTTCGACCGTTACTCTCTGCACTGAAGGCACTTTGGTTGCCAGCATTTCGTTGATGTGCCATTTTATGACGTCAAGTCACATTCTGTTATTGTAACGTGGAATTGATGTATCACAGTAGCAGTGACTTGCTTGATGTTAGTGAAAAAGGTGAAACCTTGGATGACTGGTCCCAAGCCGGAAGTCATACCTTCCAAATGCGCGTCCTTAACATTGGTCCAACCTGTCGCTGTCCATCCTCACATTGAAAGGGTCAGTAAGTTGCCCTGCTAGTGTTTTGATATTGACAAGCAATGTATCGGCAGGGAGGTTTCCGTCTTGGGTTTCGCATGTCCTTGTTCGTCGGTTTTTGGTTTGCCTCTTCAGGCGAGATTGGACTCAACGTGAAGCTGTGTGTGTGTGTGTGTGTGTGTGTGTGTGTGTGTGTGTAAGCTACAATGGGCTAAAATGCACGCAAAAGGAGCCAAGGCACTTCCGTCTGTAAAAAGAGCTTTCTTATGATATAGGATCCGTTACTGCCTTCCCATTGTCCTCTTGATTCAATTCTGTTCATAGACAGTTGTAATAGTTTAGTCCCGGGTGAGTGAGTGATGACAACTGGAGAGAGAACAGGGATCTGTCTGTGAAGATGAAGAGTGCTGGCTGCTAATTGATATGTTTCGTCATTAATTAGGAACCTTTACTAATGAACTACCCACCTCCCCAGGCGGCAGCACTGCAGCATATGGCTAAAACCAGTTGGAATGAGAGTGACTTACGTCCTTCTGAAACATAGACTTTTCCCTCGGGTTACTATAGCAACCCAGTGTTACAGTGATAGCTTAAGGGAGAATTTCACAAATAACAAGGCTGGCAAAGCGCACTGAATACATCAGATATGCCTGCTTTAGTGTCTGATGGTCATTGTCTTCAGAACATCGTACGAGAGGGGTGCTGATAAGTCCTTAGCCCGACCAGGAAGGAAACAAGCTACAGCGACCAAACTCGGGATTTTTTCAACATACTCCCCACGAAGCTCAGTACACTTCTTAGCCCGTTGCTCTAACTCCGCGTCGGACGAAAAATGACGACCTTTCAATTGTTTTTTCAGTCCAAGGAACGGGTGGTAGTCGGACGGAGCCAGATCCGGCGAATAGGGTGGGCGATCAAGACACTGGAAGCCCAGGTAGGCCAATTTCTTCTGGGTTGCAATTGCCCAGTGAGCCGGGACATTATCGTGCAAGAACAAGACCCCCTTGGTTACTTTCCCGCTGCGTTTTTCCTTCGAAATATCCTTCAATTGCGCCAGCAGAGATGAGTAATACTCGGCATTGATAGATTGGCCCTTTGGAAAATAATCAATTAGGAGGATGTCGTCTTGATCCCAAAAAATCGAGTCCAGAAATTTTTCCAGTGGATTTTTGCACTGAGAATTTTTTAGGGAGGGGTGAGCCGCTTTTCCCCCACTCCATTGATTGTTGCTTTGTCTCCGGGTCATAGTGATGTAACCAGGTTTCTTCCATGGTCGCCAATCGTAACTGGAAATTATTTGGATCGCGCCGAAAAAATTCCAAAAGTTTCTCAGACGACGTTTTTTGATCCTCATTCAGACATTACGGGCTCCATTTCGCGGAGAGCTACCGCATGTCCAAATCTTCATGAATGATGGACCCAATCCGCTCACGTGAGATGCACAGTCGTTCAGCCAATGATTTGGCCGAAATCCGGTGGTCTTCCAAGATGAGCTCGTGAATTTGATCAATAATCTCCGGGATGGTCACTGTTTTGGGTCGTCCAGGACGAGGCATTTCACATGTGGAAAAATCATGTTTAAACTGGGCCGCCCAGTTTATGACGGTGGCATACGATGGCGCATGTTCCCGTAATGATTCTATCAGAATGGTATGAATTTCCTTCGGCGCCTTGACTTGCAAGGGGGGGGGGACTTTATCAGCACCCCTTCGTATTATTGAGACAATGCACCTAATATAGAGTGTATTTCAGTATTGACTGTACAACCTTTGTTTTTGTACGTACGGATTTTCGGTTGTATTCTTTTCAAAAATGCATTTTTAAGCCTCCGTATAACGTAGTATGTTGTGTTCCAAACTATATACGAGGCCACTGTTTGATTTGCCGTATTTTATTGAAACTCATCGGGAGCTGAGGTATTACGTACAAGCTGAAGGGCAGCATGCACATATATATATATATATATATATATATATATATATACACACACACACACACACACACATACATACATGCGTTATTACCTTCAAGTGCGATACTAACCACTCGTGCTACGTACATACAGGTTTTATCCTGCCGCTCGTTTTAACGTGTAAAGATTTACGGTAAACCCTGGGTATTCCGAGCCTGGATCAACCGACCCACTCCTCACACACCGAGAAAGAGCGATTCCGAATCATCATCATGTACGAGCTTGAACCTGGCAGTTTGGCAACGTATTATACTTTGTTCCTGTGGGGTGTTGGGGGGGGGGGGCAGTAATGTAATCGACGGAAGAACATTTAAAAGGGACGACACTTAAACTCTAGCTTCGGCCTCGTTTCCGTACGTGACACGAGGTCCAACGTCGTTTTATGCCGCAACTGTCGGCACATGTGGGCCTTAAAATTTGGTTTAGGGTTTATTTGATTATTCAGTAGAGGCCAGTTGAAATGTGATGGCGCACGCGCAGAAACCTGTTTTCGTCTTTCAGCGAAACTGATGAGTCCATTTAATTTGGCGGGGGCGTCATTTCAGTCGACTACTGGCAGCAGCGGTATCCGATAGCTGTCCTGTGACGAGTGATAGATCGCTATTATGGAGCTACGTCTGTGTGGTATGAACATCTTGCATTCTGCTATTAAGATCGGTCCTTCAAGGGAAAAATCTGAATTACAAGACACGAGTAAGTCGAAATTTTTGTGCATTAAATCGCAATTGCAGTTAAGGTCGATACTAGCCGTGTGCCATCAACTGTTACATTTAAAACTCTGAACAAAACGATTGTTTCCTTAAACAACATTAACAGGTTGGTCTGTAAAATGTAGACACGGCAGGTTGTCTTTGAGGTAGGAACTGAGTTTTGTGTGCTGTGTTGATGAATTTCAGTCGCCAGTTTTTCACCACGGAGTCTCGGTTTCGACTTCATGCCCGTCCATGCTGGTGGACGAAGTGACACTTGGACAGGTTTTTCGTCGATTTCTTCTTTTCATTAATGCCGCTTACTCATCGTCATATTTATAGCACTTCTGGCAGGTGGACAAGGGGATGAGGCCAGGGACACTGCAAACACAGGAATGTCCAGGCCTCGGCTCTTGTGGGATGTATGGAGTAATTGGTGACTGATTTTTCGGGACAGCATCGGTCCCATTTCAAGGGTCAAGCAGTCCAAGATGAGACACATGTTCCGATAGTTACGAGGATTGGGATGTGGTGATTTGAATTGAGACAACGGAATTACGGAGCTCCGCGTTCAACCTTTGAGCAGTCCATATGGGCCTGTTGTGACCAGTATGAGACAAATTAATGACCGCCTCTTTCGCCCAAGTGCTTAGGGTTCCCTTGCCAGTTTTACTGTCACCAGTACTGCTCGCAATTGTTACTTTTCGCGAAGCGTCTGCATTCTCAAGCAGCAGACGCTTTACGCAGTCTTCTTCCTCATTGGTACTCATTTTGAGTTCGAATAGAACACGTCATGGCATACCAGTAATGATCTCGCATTCGGTCTGTTCATGTTTCTTGTCACAGGTTGTGTGAGTGCCGCTTCTTTCGCCATTTATGGCTATTTTATCATATTTGATTCGTAACACTGGCGGTTCATACAGAGTCGTGAAATAAGCATCATACGCCTATGTTACGCTCAGTTGTAGGGTGAACATGTTGATGATGTTTTAGTTCTGACAGTGGAGCGCGTTGTACCGTGTAGTGGGTCCCTGTCACCACGGCATGGCGCGTCCTCAGGTTGCGGATAGAGGAACGGCCTCCTTTATGGAGGGTAGCTGCGAATAAATTGAATAAGCAGTCGTGGACAGCCGACAA
>Ga0136643_10013290_pt1 | contig 12311 bp, 9 predicted proteins | sample TergutLab28metaG_FD_96883 | JGI IMG/M metagenome (GOLD analysis project Ga0136643, IMG submission 96883) | Labiotermes labralis P1 segment gut microbial communities from Petit-Saut dam, French Guiana - Lab288 P1 (version 3) (version 3) | ecosystem: Host-associated > Arthropoda: Insects >...
CATTGTCACGTGACGTATCAGCTGTGCAGGTTGCAGTATTTGGAACTGCAAGAAGCCCCCACTTTTCTCTGGCCATTATCTCCGTAACCGTTCAACTTTGGATATAGGTGTTTTGGGTTATATTGGTATACTTTAACATAAGGAACACTCTCCCGAAGTCTGGCACATTCCTCCTGGGTCACCCTATATAATGTACACACTTAAGAAGGGCCTCACCTACACATTCTGAAACAATCCGCCTATCTGTACGCAGCTTAGTTTAGAATCCTTTTCAAAACTTGTTCATTTTCAATTCTGAGTTTTTTTTTTCTGGAATTACTCATTTCAAATGTCCATTTGCATGGGTCAGGTACACTGTACTATACAATTTGGAGCCACATTTACATATCATACTTTATTCAGGTAAAAAAGTTGCGTACGCTTCATGCAACAGGTTTACCTGGGTAGTCATCAAGGAGTTCACTTTCCTTCTTGAAATCAGTGGTGGGAGAAATGGAACCCAAACAAACCTTCATTGGAATAGTTAGTGCAATTGGGAGTGAAAGACAAAATTATTTGATTCAGCTGTATGAATGTCATGTAACTTTTGCACTCTGTAGTCTCATACTTTAGGCCTCTCTTGTACTCTATAATTCAGTTTATTCCAACACAGCAATAAAATTCTATGATGTGGCACTGCGCTTAGTCATGCTAACCAAGATTCAGTCACTTCATTTTGCTACATAATGACTTTGATATATTTGTTAACTGCAATTGGGTTGACACCCCGTGGCTGTAGTACACATTTACTCACAAACAATACATAGAACAACACAATTAACAACTATGGTTGGAAGGCTTTCTGGGATTCGAACCCAGACTGGTCAAACTAAAATTAACAATAAACCAACCATGTAAAAATTATCGTCTAATTGGGAAGAGTGTGGGCTGTGCCCCGTCTTTGTGAGTTATACCCTGGCATTTGCCTTATAATTGCTGAAAAAGCACAGAAAAACCTCAGTCATAGTAGTGCAGAATGAAATATAAACACAGCTGATATCAGAATCTAGTGCTCACAACAGACTATGAAACATTAACAACAATGCAGAGTCTTTAATATACTTACATTTCTGCTAGTGACAAACAATGTACCTGACAAGCCATACCAAAAATACAACTGAATGTGGGGGGGGAAGCTCAGTGATTTGCGATCCCACATATTACAGGCCAACTGAACAATTTTTATTTCATAAAATTACAGTGCTCTTCAAAGGTGCCATCCAAAAATAAGTACCATACATACATAAATAGTTAAGGATAAAGATTTCAGGCTTTAGTATTCTAAGAGATATAGGCCTACACTCAATATGACTGTGTATTTAGCAAGAATGAAAGAAGTATGACTCCTGAAATGACAGCTGCTCATGCAACTGTCACCAGACTAAGTGCAAGGCTTGAAAATATGGTGCATAAACTCTATGTGGACAACTTCTTTTAGTCTCCAACATTATTTGATGATATATATACTAAGACAATTAGCTGCTGTAGAACTCTCAACCCAAATAGAAATAGATGCTGTTGAATTTTGAAAAGAAAATGAAACTCAAGCAGGGTGACATAATGACAAGGGTGAAGGGTACTTTACAGCCACAATGTGCAAAAGCAAACAAAATGTCAACACAAGGAACACACTTTCTCTACCAGAAGGTTTATGATGAGCATGGAAAAGTTCTGAAACTAGCAACAGTTCAAGACTATTACAGACATGTGGGGTATGTCAGCAAACCTCACCAAATGACAAACTCTTACTTCACAAGCAGATGGTCCTAGAAATGAATAAGAAGTTATTTTTCCACTTTCTGGACATATCGTTCCACGGTTTCATCATAACCCCTTACAACGGGACACTTAACTATAATCAAATTTCAAACTTTTATATCTATACATGCTTCCCAGACATACATAGTGAAAAAGTGACTTGTCTTTATAAATGCAAAACATTTTCAAAACGTAGTGGTGCAACGGAGGTGGTTTCACTTTCGTGCTAAAAGGGCTTTGTCGGTATTGAATGGCACTGGCAACATGCAAGGGCAAGCGAGGCACCTGCCACTTCCTCTAATATGTTAACTATTGATACAAAAAAATTACAAATACATAACGTCACTGTTTTACAGACGTCGCACACATACTGAAATATGTCTTCAAGGAAAACGGAATGATGACAGATTTGTACAATGCCTCAATAATACTGTACACTCCACAGCATTCATCTCAGTGTCTCTGATATTAATCATGTCATTAAAACTGCTAGAATATCAGTGAATAATGTTGTACCTATTACTTCACGTGCGTTACTGTCCTTTTACTTCAACAGAACTGTGAATAACTGAAGAAATATGGGCCAAAGATGGCGGCCAGCTCTCCGTGACAGCGTTATTTCCGTGAAGTTTTGTGGCGGAGCCGGAAACTTGGCGGAAGTAGCTCTGTGACGGGTGACTGCACGCGTATATCTGACTTCTGAGGGACTTCCTACGGCAGCGCGCTGCCCGTCACATTAGGTAATTCATTTAGCTCTAAACGAGTCACCAAAAGCTGTCCACAGGGATCGGTTTAGGGCCCAAATTTATGGAACATTATTATCAACGACCTAATAGCACCACTCTCCAATGCTCCAAATGTAAGAATGGTAGTTTTCGCCGATGACATAATGATTATGATTCACGAACCCTCCCCCTCAGCTATTCTGACAACACTACAAAGCATACTCCAAACTATAGAAGATTGATGCAAAGGACATAGGTTAGGGATTTCTAAAGATAAGCCGGCACCGATGCCAATGTTCATAAGAAACGGAGAAATATACAAACGCCATCCCACAATAGTCGCATGGGGAATAAACGTAGTCTCAAAAATTAGATACCTTGGAATAATACTAGATTGCAAGTTGGACTGGTATCCCCACACGCAATATCTCGAAAACAAGTTACTGAGTATCCGCAGCAGCCTTGTCCGCTGCTCCAAAGCCACGTGGGGCATGACATTCCGCAACCTGTTGACTGTTTATAAATACGCCATACTCCCAGCCATCAGATGCGCCTCAGAAGCTTGGAGTACCACCATATCCAAAAGAGCAAAAAGCAAACTGCAACAAATTCAGAGATCTTTCCTTATATTCATAACAAAGGCCTACAGAACATTCTAAAACGAGGCTTTCTCGGCAATTGCAGAGTTAATGCCACTCGATCAAGCTATGCATTTATATAAAGACATAAGAGCAATCATTAGAGGCCAACCCACAAACGTCGTTAAACCCGAATTAAAGAAAATAGAAATCTCCATCAAAACCAGAGGAATCCACCTAAAAGACAGCCATACACGTGTGGACCTCTCATGAACAGAAGGTAGCGCAAACGTGTCCATCTACACAGATGGCTCCAAAACAGAAAACCACGTCGGGGCAAGTATGGTTGCAGCGAAAACTCTCATGAAATACACACTGAAACTCAGAGACTAAATATCACGTGTACAGTCTTTCAAGCTGAACCCTGCGGAATAATCATGGCTGTAGACTGGATCCAAAGCCAACGGCAGAAAACCTCCTCCTACGCAATCAACGTTGACTCCAAAGAGCACTACTTGGCACTGCAAACAAGCACACAACACATCCTTTAGCCGTTGCCACCAGATTGAGAACAACTGAACTAAAGAACTCTACTTCAATCACCTTCCACTGGGTCAAAGGACACGTAAGCCTGAGAGACAATGAGAGGGCAGATTACTTGGCCAAAATAGCCGCGAGCTACAATACTACCATCGTTTACGACGTAATTACAATAAATCGAGGAAAGCAGATACTGGAAGAGTATTACATAAAAATTTTGAACGCAACATATATAAACTCCGTAAATGCATCCCACACTAAACTATTCATACCCATCATCTTCCACAGACTCTCCCTTCCCCTCTGGACCAACTTCATTCTCACACAGTTCCTAACAAATCACGGCAGTTTCCGTTCATAGCTCCACAAAATGAACAAGACGCCCTCGCCAACCTGCAGCTATCATGATAAGGCTGTAAAAACGGCCCACTATCTTAAGACAGAACGCAGTCTATTCTCAAGTGAACGTCCAACACAATACAAACCCTTCCCCCACCTCTGGTTCTGAATTATCACATAAATACCGTCGGCGTCACAAGCTTCCTCAGAAACATCTTCCACATGCTTCAAGACCAATTGAAAGGCACTCAAATTCCGTAACAACCCCGAAACAACGTACTGACTAAATTATTGACTAGAATCTCAAAGGCAATATGGCACATTAGTCTTAATCTGTGCTCAACTTCTGTAAATATCCCGTGGTATACCTATTGGTGAAGCACGGGTTGTAACCAACTTTACACAAATAAAAAAGAACCTGAGTTCTGAGATGCCGTTTTGTTCCGAAGATCAGTAGCTCACGTCAAGCCTGCGATGCGACGACGCCATCCGGGCAGGCCGCGGCGTACCGCAGGCTGAGGTGTTTTTGTCGTGGCCTTACTGCGAATTAATCCCACGTCCTTCAGGAACAGGATACCTGTAGCCTGGTCACTGAATAGGAATGTGGGGAAAGATTTGTTCGCATCACTGCAATATCCCAGGGAATCTCGTTGATAAGATATTTTGGGGACGTACGACATCTCGTGTAATTCATCCCGATACTCCTTGATGATATTGGTGATATGATGCACCATATTTATGAAGATTTGTCACTCTGTATGAGACACAGTACCACCTTAAAGCCTTAAAGCACTGTAGCGAACTGGCGTTTGAAGGAAGCTTGTGAGTGCAGCCTTCTGGACAAAAGACGGTGAAACCTCGACTCCTCTGTTGGAAGAAATTTAGAAGGAAAGCAACCTAAAACACCGTGTCACCAGTATCGCAGCAGTGGTAATGAATTTTGTGAGACAAATAACCTAAATCCATATCTAACTTCTGTCTAAGGATTAGTAGAGGTTTTGGGGTAAAGGATTAAATGAAGCGCCCTAACATCTGTCTATACAGTAAAAATGTTTTTAAACAAATGATCCAAAACCATATCTAACCTCTGTTCGTGGAGTTATGTGGAATCCGTGTAGTAAATATTTTGTTAGACAAATGACCTTAAACTGTATCTAACACCTGTCCGTGGAGTTTTGTGGTATCCATGTTGTCAGACTATCACAGCGACACATGTGTCAGCCCCCAACGTATTTGGCCCACGATTCTGCAGTCATGCCCAGAACTGCTGTACTTACTAACAGAAAAGCTTGTGCTAATGCTCATGCTAAGCGACAACAGAACGAACGATAAAAACATACCAACAACCATGAATCAGAGTGTCTTTACACAATGCTTGTCACCGAGCATGGAACTTCTTTAGAATAATTGGTGGTAGTTCCAAAGTATATCCGGTAGAGGTGCGCACAGCACCACGAATGAACGTGTTTATGCAGACGCCACAAGCAAAGGTGTTGTGAGCGGGGAATGGATGAAAAGATAAGAGGGAGACGGCGAGATACTTAGGGACATGACAACGATGAAGGGGAGTTGTGGCGTTTATAGGGATACAGGAAATGCCTTAACAACAATGCGGAAGGTGCCATGGACATAATCTAACGTAATGTAACCTAACGAAACGTAGCGTAAAGAAATCAAATGTAACTTCACCAAACTGAAGCTAACGCAACGTAACATAATTTAACCTAAACAAAACCAAATGTGACGTAACCTAACTTAATCCAGCGGGATGTATCGTAACGTAGTGTCCCTGAATGCTACGCAAGACATTGGTCGCTATGTAATATGTGATGTCACAGATCGTAACTGTTGCGGGCGGCGACTGTATACAACTTGTAGGGCGACGGTGAGTCACTCGGCGATATTACCAGGATGGTGGGTAGATGTGGCGCTCAAGGCCATGCTTGTGTAGTGACTACCGGGTGATAGTTAACTCCCGCTACTCCCCACCCGAGAACGTACTAAATAGTGTGAGACCGCGTGTGGCCTACTATTGTTATTTCGGTCTTCGCGAACTCAAATTTCGCTGCCACCAGCCAGAATTTGGATTATACACAGGTTTCTGACAAACCGTTTCTGTGTACACTATAGTTGTCCAGATCTATTATTAAAATAATTCCCGTAATTTAACTACTCAATTAGTTATCGTGAATTTCACACACGCATAAACAATTCTAACCGTTAAAACTTCTTATCCATATAGTGCGTCTAATTCTCGTTGAAGCTTACCAGTATTCTCATAAGTTAATCACTTATTCAAGGAAGTGTTTGGGATTTGATTTTATCTAAATTTTCACGGGTTACATTTTAACCAACTAAAATATATAAATATATATTCTGTAAAATATCTACATGGTTACATAGAAGAATAAACTAAGACCTACACAACTGAAATCTCTCTTTACCCTATTTAACCAAGTAATATAGAGGCAAATCATTTATGTTAATCCAATTTCTTCGTATGACACAAATTTGGAAACAGCAAAATTAGTTAACAAACACTTGTCAGTCGTTCTGTTTGTTCTCTGAGTTATGGACGTATTACACACCACTCACCTGGTAAGAAGTCTGGGGCGTAGGGTTCATCTCGAGTCCTAGCCTAGAGCACCGTGTTTTACGTCTCCTGTCGTTGAAACTTTGATCACAAAAGTTACTCTTGTCGGGCTTACATGTCGGTATACCAGTTCATGAAATCCATAACTCAGCGCTATTAAAGGTTAATGAGTTCTTTAAGCAGCAGCATATGCAAACACGAAAGGAATGTGCTTTTACTGAGGAATTTGCATATACAATCTTCCTGTTGTTAATGCGTGCAACGTTCTCAACCAAATTTGTATATTAACTGCGAATTTAAAATTTATACTAAGTCAATGTACGAATACAAGTTACACGTGTAAAATTATCAAATTTCATTTCTAGTTCCAACTTTTTAAACACTAACCAAATGTTAATCTGTCTTTTTCCTTCTATACATTACACTTCCAATTATGCCGTTGAACTGTGTGAACTGTTCCATATTCGGGGATCGGCATCCCGCCACAAACATGTATTGGACCAGGTGATAGGCGTAGTACCCTATCCAGTTGTAGGAATTGAGGAATGATTTCACATGCAACTAAATGTTCTCGAAATTGTACGTATGAGCGAGCAAAGTCATACAATTGGTTGAGATTTGTTGCAATCAGCCAATATCGAAGGGCACTTTACTGGGAAAATTAGTACCTACGACGCTTTATCTCGCCTTCCACTGAATAGATCTTTCTGAAACTCAATACCTATCATTCACTCTCCAAGTCGTGCAAGCAGTATAAGTTTGGTTGCTATCGGTCAAAAACCCAGGAAACTTTACGTGAAGAAAGAAACTTCGCCGCTGTTATCTCGCCTTCTACTCAATGGATCTTTGTGAACCTCCAAACCTATCACTTACTGCTCAGGCACTACAATTGGTACATAATTGTTTTCAATCGGTCAATATCGAAATGCACTTTACTGGAAAGATATTGTACCTACGCTGCTGTATCTCGTCTCCCTAGTAGTAAGGCTGCTTAGGCACCGGAAGTAAACAAAGTCACATAACTATGACGTCATTTGTAAACAAAGATTGCGCCTGGCGTCAATGACCTATGCAGGAAGTGAAGGCCTATGAAAATAAATATGGCACCTATCACACTGAAACCTAAGCTTGAATGTGTTAAGTAATGAGACGTTGTTTATATTCCATGGCTGGAGGCGACGTTGACGTTATAGTCACAAGGGTTTTCTTATATCTCATGAATTTTTTTTTTACGAGTTCACTTTGGCGTTAGACGTCGCCTTCAGCCACGGAATGTAAAAAAAGTACCGTGAATTAACCCAGTCAAGTTTCGGTTTTATTGCCCATAGTCGCTTTATTTGTTCATATGATTTCACTTCCGTATGAGGTCATTGACTCCAGGCTCCACCAATGTTTACAAATGATGTCATGGTCACGATACTTTGTTTACTTCCGGTGCCAAAGATTGCTGTTTTACTCCTGCCCTAGGAAATGAGCGTGCCTCCATGTTACAAAAAAGCGGGTGGCCCATGGAAACAGACACCCATTTTAAGAACCTTATGTCATTTTCTCAATTTTGTCATTATAAATATACAGTTCCTTCATTTGGTCCCTTTATCAGAAGTATGTACAAAATTCGAATGTTTGGAGGTTGGTATTCTCCATTTTTTCGGTGTCCTGAGTAAACGAAAATACACACAAAGTCTGCATTATCCCAGGTTCATTAGTTAAAACATGCTTCTTGGAAATCTCAGCCTTTATATTTGCATGCTTTCTAAATATTAGTTTTCAGTGTGGTGTTTTTCCAAATTTCATACCTTAACGGCAAAATCGTGTCTTTTTGGACATATCATTTAAACAGATGTGCGTTTATCGACTACTGAGGAGTTTAAGAAATCCTGTTCCATATCTCTGAGTTCAGTTCTGTACCGCTAAGCTCATTTCCATAAATGTATGTTATTTGTTTTCTGATGATTTTGTTGATGTTCATTTCCTGCATTTTTGGCGAGCTGAAAATACGATTTCTGCGCATCGCTACATTTCGCTATAGAAAATATATACTAAACAACTTCGGATATTTGGAGTTTAGTATTCGTGTAGAGATCTGAAATATGTAGAAAGACCGCATTTTCCCAGGGTGATTAATACAAACATGCTTATTGGAAACATCGGCTTTTGTATTTAAATATACGGGTCACAGTGAAGTCTGATTCTCAGTTTCCATATTCTGGTCCTGTGTTTTTGCAATTTAAGTTATCTTTGTCACTTATACGTGCTTACACCCAAATGACAAGCTTAAACATGCCCATTAGAAAACCCGAAGTTTAAGGAAACGCCAGTTGTGTATTTGATTCCTATGTTTTTCCTGATGATCATTTTCTGCATTTTGGCGAGCTGAAAATTCGATGTATGCACATCGCTCCGTTTCGCTATAGGAAGTATATACTACATAATTTCGGATGTTTGGAGGTTAGAATTCGTGTAGCGATCTGAAACATACAGAAAGCCCGCAGTTTCCCAAGGTGATTAGTAAGAACCAGATTATAGGAAACATCGGCCTTATATTTAAATGATCTATTCACTGTGAAGTCTGATTCGCAGTTCCCGTATTCTGATCCTGTGTTTTTGCAGCTTAAGATTTCCTTTTCACTTTTACGTTTTTACCCCCTAATGTGAAGTTGAAACGCGGCTATTCGAAAACTGAAAATTTAAGGAAACGTCAGTTTCGTACTTCTTTATTGTGTGCTTTATGATGTTTTTTCTGCATTTTGGCGAGCTGAAAATGCCTTGTTCCATGGATCTTTCTGAAACTCCGAACGTATCATTCACTCTCCTTGGCGTGCGAAAGGTGTACGTTTCGTTGCAATCGGTCAGTAACGAAGGGTACTATATTTGAATAATCTCCTGGTGCGCCTTTTGCCTAAAAACGGCTTTGCTAGGCGCGTTTTGACGAAACCCGTTGCTCCATGTCGGTTTTGGCGAAACCCGGCATTCCTTGGCACGTTTTGGCAAACATCGGTTCTCATGGTCGCGTTTTGGTGAAACCATGGTTTCTTGGACGCGTCATGGCAAACCCGGGATTCCTGGGCGCGATTTGGCGAAACCACAGTTCGCTTGGCGCGTTTTGTTGAAACCCGGGTTTCCTGTGTGCGTTGTGACTAAACACTGGATTACCAGACGAGTTTTACAGAAACCTGGGCCTCCTGGACGCGTTTTGTCGAAACCCGGTGTATCTGGGCGCGTTTTGGGGGAAACCCAGACCTCCTGGTTGCGTTTTGACAGAAAACGTTTTTCGTTGGCTACTTTTGTCGAAACCTTCTTTGTCTGGGATCGTTTTGACGGAACTCGGGTCTTCTCTGCGCGTTTTGTTGAACCCTGAATTCCTGGGCTAGTTTTGTTCAAGCTCGGTTTTACAGGATGTGTTATGGCGAATGCCGGGTCTCCTTTGCGCATTTTGGGGAATCCTGTGTGACCTGTGCAAGTTTTGGTGAAACCTGGCTCTTTTGGGCGCTTTCTGTCGAATCCCGGGTCTTCTGTGTGCGTTTTGGTGAAACCAGGTTCCCCTGGTCAGGTTTTGGGGAAGCCCAGTTTTCCTTGGCATGTTCTGCCGAAAGCCGCTTTTCATTGGTTCTTTTGGCGAATCCCTGCTCTCCTGGGCGCGATTTGAGGAAACCCGGATTTCCTGGGCTACTTTTGGCGATGACCGGGATTCTTGTTCGCGTTTGGCGAAACCCGGGTCTTCTGTGCGTGTTTTACCGAAATCCGGCTTTCATATATGCTGTTTGGTGAATTCCAGTTTTCCTTGGCACGTTTTGACGAAACCCTAATATTCTGGGCTGTTTTTGCGGAGAAACAGTTGTCCTGGGACCGTTTTGGTGAAACGCGTATTTCCTCCTGGCGTTTTTCGAAACACGGGTTTCTTGTGCGCCTTTTGTCGAAACGCGTTTCCTGAGCTGGTTTTGGCGGAACCCATGTATCATGGGCCATGGTTTCTGGTTCTGCACTTCATATACAAATTTAAGACAACTTCACATTTTGAAGCACCAAATGTAACAGAAAACCCTCATCTTGCAGTCAATTAAATAAAATATTTAGAACAGTTCTTGGCTAGATTGGTCCCTTTATGCACAATTCATTCATTCATTCCATTGGAATGTGCAGATTGTGATTCCTTGCTGTTCTCAGGAGCTTCTTCCATTTCTCTCTGTTATACACTTTTTCCTGTCACCCTCTCCACCAACTATTCTTCCATCCTACCTCACTTCATCTTGCCTTCTATTTCTCGGTCTACCTCTCAATCACATTGTTTCCAAATTAATACATACAATGCTCTTTTGGGAATTCTATTTTCTTCCATTCTCTGGACAAGCCCAAATCAATGTTATTTATTTAACCTTATTGTCTCTGTTGTTGGTTTTTTAAACAATTGCATAGATTTCTTTATTGGTTAATATCCTCCAATTTTCTTTTTCATTGTCATATACTGAGCCTGAAATTCTTCTACAGACTTTCCTTTCAAAAACGTTCTTTTGCTTTCTATCTCTCTTTGATAGTATCCAGGTTTGTGATGCATATGTTAACTTTTTGTCTATTATTGTGTTCCTTAGTCTTAATTTTAGATGTTTTTGTTTTAAAAATTTTTGTAGCATAAAGCATATTTTTTTAGTATTTCCTTTTGTAAATCTATTTGGTGATTGTTATCTTCAAGGAGTATAACTCCTAGAAATTTTCAACTCTTTCAAATTTGTAATTTTTTATTTTCAAATGTCCTATTTTATTTTGTTTTAAACTGTTTTTCCTTTCCCCTATCATATATTTTGTTTTTCCTTGTTTATTTATGGTCCTAACTTTCTGGCAATGTTTTCTACTTCTACAAAATGTTGTCTTATTTCTATTTCATTTTTTCCAATTAATACAATGTCATCTGCACTTGCTAATACATTCACTTGTTCTTTACCAATTTTTATACTACTAGGACCCATTTTTGCACTTTGTATCACTTGTTTACTGCTAAGTTGAATAATGTAGGTGATAAGAGAGTCACCCTGTTTCCTGTTTTATTTTCAAAAGGGGATGACAGTGCTCCTTTCAGCACTTCTTGCCTTTTGTACACATGTTTTACACATGTTTATTAATTTCTTTATGAATTTAAAATTATTTCATAAATTTCCATAGCATGTCTCTATGTATAGAGTTACATGCCTTTTGAAAATCAATAAATATTGTTTAATTTAATGTTTGCCATTCCGAAGTGTTTAACACACATATAAATATACAATGAAGTATCAGACAAACATGACAAAACTTTATTATGTATATCATTGTATAAGGGCAACATGTTTGGATTCTTATAGAATCATCCTCAGGCCCTTCTAAGAATACAGATCCTTACTTAGCAGTGTTTAAAATGCACTGTGGGATCCAAAACGCTTACATTCTTGATAAAACTATGTATAAAATGCATGTGTCATTATGTTCTTATTATACAATCAGGATACTTATTTCTAAAACTTTAACTGGTACATATGAAGGAGGTTACGCGTATATATTTAAGATGTGTTGTTATAGAACTTTGGATATGGTTAGACATATTGTTGACCGCCTCTGTGGTCTAGTGGTCAATGTTTCTGGCTACAAATACAGAGGTCCTGGGTTCGATCCCCGGCGCTACCAGATTTTCTGAGTAGTAGTGGGTCTGGAACGGGGTCCACTCAGCCTCGTGAGGTCAATTGAGGAGCTACTTGAATGAAAAAAGTAGCG
>Ga0136643_10013292_pt1 | contig 12310 bp, 13 predicted proteins | sample TergutLab28metaG_FD_96883 | JGI IMG/M metagenome (GOLD analysis project Ga0136643, IMG submission 96883) | Labiotermes labralis P1 segment gut microbial communities from Petit-Saut dam, French Guiana - Lab288 P1 (version 3) (version 3) | ecosystem: Host-associated > Arthropoda: Insects >...
CATCTTCTTAGGCGAAGAACTGACCGACATTCTCGAATCCATTGAGTCAGGAAGCAATTGTCCGGACAGGGGCGAGCAGTCGATGGAAGTCGGCGTCACCGCTCTGCCACACTTCCCCAAGGACACCACCGACCGCAACCGTACATCGCCGTTCGCCTTCACCGGCAATAAGTTTGAATTCCGTATGCTGGGCTCGGCGTTCTCGATTGCCGGCCCGAATATTATCTTAAACACTGTTGTTGCCGAAGTTTTGAGCCAATTTGCTGACCAACTCGAAACATCAAGCAACTTCAACAGTGACTTGGCGGCATTGATCAAAAACACATTCAAGACACACAAACGCATTGTCTTCAACGAAAACAACTACGCCGATGAGTGGACTGCCGAAGCCGAAAAACGCGGTCTGTCCAACTTAAGAACAGCTATTGACGCACTGCCTGCGTTTATTTCACCAAAAAGCGTCGCGCTCTTTACTAAACACAACGTTTTGGGTGAGTCCGAGCTGCACTCGCGCTGTGAAATTCTGTTAGAAGACTATTGCAAAGCCATCAACATTGAGGCGTTGACGATGGTTGACATGGTCAAGGGCGGTGTCATTCCCGCCGTTGTCGACTATCAGAACGACTTGTGGAAACTCTATGAACGCTCAAAACAATACGGCAATTTTGACTCAACATTGGAAAAAACGTTGTTAGAGACAATTTCGGCATTGTCGGGCGAATTGCTCATCAAGCTGACGGCGCTCGAAAGCGCAATCGCCATAAACCGCGACGGCATAGGCATTCTCGCCCAAGCCAAGATATGCCGCGACAAAATCTTTGTCGCCATGAACGAACTGCGCCCGATTGCCGATGAACTCGAAACGCTGATTGCCAAAAAATATTGGCCGTTTCCGGATTATGGGTCACTGTTGTATAGTGTGATTTAAGATTTGGGATAATTTATGTTTTGAACAGGACATACTGTTGTCGTGTTTCGTGTGGTACTATGTGAATGAATCTACACACTAAATATCTAGGAGGACACAAATTATGAATCCAAAACTGTTTGAAAGAGCAAATCAAATCATCCAAAAAACTGCAAACGTTCATTTAGGTGTTGTTGACGAAAATGGGTACCCTGTGGTTATGTCAATGTCGCTTATTAACCCCGAGAATATTTCCGAAGTTTTTTTATCTACAACGCTTGACTCAAACAAGGCAAAAAACCTTCAAAGAAATAACAAGGCAAGCGTGTGTTGCAACACGAACGAGCACAATATAACCCTTATCGGCGAAACGGAAATTCTTACCGATCAAGAAACAAAGAGCAAATGCTGGCAAAATTGGTTTATAGAAGTTTACCCGGGCGGCGAAACAGACCCTAATTATTGCATCATTAAATTTACCACAAAACGAGTGTCGCTATATATCGACGACAAAGCCGCAGCGTTTGAACTCGCAAAATAAGCAAGACAAGGTGAACTGTTATGGCACAAGAAAAAATCGGTTTTGAACAATTTTTAGATGCAGTGGATGCCGACAATCAAGCATTTATTCAAGAATTACACACCGGCTTAATAGACAGCGGTTGCAAGGCAACATTTGAAGAAAAGAAAAGCGGCTATCTCGCCTCTTATAAATATGGTAAGCCGCCAAGGGCTGTTGCTAACGTTCTTTTCAGAAAAAAAGGTGTGCTCGTTCGTATTTACGGAGAGCATATAGGGCAATACCCCGAATTCTTGCAGACATTGCCGGAGGAAATGGTGCAATCCATTGAGAGTGCAGGGATATGCAAACGATTGGTTCACAATACTTGCAGTCCAAAGTGTGCAGGCTATGATTTTGTTATCGGAAACGAGCGTTATCAAAAGTGCAGATACAACTGCTTTGAGTTTTTGGTAACGGACATAAGCAAGTCCTGTATTACATCATTTGTTGAGCGCGAAATACAGACACGAGCAGTAGTGTAAGTAATTACGTATCATTTAGAGATAAGCAACCACTCCTTTGATGTAGCTTAGGCTATGCCGAAGGGGTGGTTTTGGCATGGGCAAAATCATGCAGATTTAATTTATAGCGGCGACTGTTCCCGGTTGCCACTACACTATGGTTCGGTCTCATCAATGAAATTGTGCCCTGTCCGGCAATTACCCCTTGCCTTACACCCGAATTATATGTTATACTGTCAGATGGCAAGTGGCAGCTTGCCGCAGGAGGTACTATGACACTCAAAACACTACAACTCAAACTCTTCGCCGAAACCATACGGCGGGAAACCTTGCAGGCATTTGTCACGGCAGGTGCCGGCCATATCGGCGGCTCGATGTCGATTGTCGAAACACTTGCCGTCCTATACGGCCGCATAATGAATATCACACCGAACAACCCGCAAGACCCGAATCGCGACCGTTTTGTTATGTCCAAAGGACACGCCGGCCCTTCACTCTATGCCGCTTTGGCACTCAAAGGCTACTTCCCGCTCGATTGGCTGGGTACATTAAATAAAAACGGCACATCGCTGCCATCGCATTGCGATATGAAAAAAACGCCGGGCATTGACGTCAGCACCGGCTCATTGGGGCAAGGGTTGTCGATTGCCATTGGACTGGCATTGGGGCAACGTTTTGATAACAACGCTTGCACTTACGCCATGCTGGGCGACGGCGAACTCAACGAGGGTCAAATTTGGGAAGCGGCGCAATTTGCTCCCTTTCATAAGCTGAACAATCTCATCGCTTTTGTCGACAACAACGGCAAACAGCTTGATGGCACAACCGACGACGTACTTGCCCAACTCGACATCGGCGCAAAATTTGCCGCATTCGGCTGGCATACGCAAGTCATTGACGGGCATGATATTGATGCGATTATCACCGCTATCACTAACGCCAAGGCGCAAGACACCGCGTCGATGATCGTTCTCAATACCATCAAAGGCAATGGCTGCCAATACGTTGCCGAAACGGCGAAAAACCACCATATGCCGGCTGATGAGCGTATGCAGCCCGAACTGGTGCGCATACAACGAGACATTGACGCCCTCACGGCGCAACTTGCAGAACTGGGAGGGCAACCGCTATGCTAGAATTCGTACACGATACGTTACAGGATGAGCTCGGGGCAGACGGTCTGCCTGCGCTCATGCGCGAAACATTTATACAACAACTTATTGTGTCTGCCAAGCAAGACGACCGCATTATGGCACTTGATTCCGACTGTGCCGGTTCTTCGGGCTATACGGCGTTCGGCGCGCAATTTCCCGACAGATTCATCAATTGCGGCATTGCTGAGGCAAACATGACCGGCATTGCGGCGGGGTTGTCACTAATGGGGAAATTACCGTTTACCCATGCTTTCGGCGTGTTTGCCACGCGGCGCGCCTGCGACCAAATCGCGCTGTCTTGCGCCTACACCAACGCTAACGTCCGCATTGTCGGCACTGACCCCGGCGTATGCGCGTCACTCAACGGCGGCACGCATATGCCTTTTGAAGACATGGCCGTACTGCGCGGCATTCCCGGCGTAACACTCATTGAACCGACCGACAGCGTTATGTTGCGCGGCATTTTTGATGAATTGACCGGTATGCACGGCGTGGTGTATATTCGCTTAAAACGCAAGACTACGCCTGCGATTTACAAAGACGGTGCGACATTCAAAATCGGCAAAGCGAACCTTGTTCGTGAAGGATCGGACGTAACGCTCATTGCCTCCGGCATTATGGTTGCCGAGGCGGTCATTGCGGCGCAGGAACTGGCGCAAATTGGCATTTCGGCACGTGTCGTTGATATGTTTACTTGGAAACCGCTTGATAACGAGATGGTGGCAACGTGCGCGCGCGAAACGGGCGCCATTGTCACATGCGAGAATCATAATATCATCGGCGGCTTAGGTGAAGCCGTCAGCGCGGCGGTGTGCGCCACAACCCCCTGTCCCGTTGAGCGTGTTGGTGTCAATGATACGTTCGGTGAAGTAGGCAGCGAGGGGTATTTGAAAGAGAAGTTTGGCTTGACGGCGGCGGAGATTGTTGCGGCGGCAAAGCGGGTGGTTGAGAGAAAGTAGCTAATTTATATTAGGTGCATAGGAGACTGTAATCAGAAATGCCGAACTTTTGGAGCTATATAACAAACGACAAATATGCTGTTGGTTGCACGGGGCAAACGGTATATGTTTATGATGCTTTGGGAAACGAAATCGCTCGATTTAAGGACTTGACATACGCTTATAAAGCTATGTTTTGTCCCGAGCATGACACATTTGTTGTTAAAACAACAGAAGGACGGCTCGCTGTTTATTCGCTCAATAGAATGAAACTAATCAAAAAGTTCCGTTTTTCGAAAATCGATGCTGGGCAGGACGATGGGTTTTGTTTTTCGAGTGATGGCAAGTATTTTTATAACATTGAACGTCATATTGATGGCTATAACTCTTGCCTTTCGGTCTACGAAACATCAAAGTTCAACAAAGTGAAGCAACTTTTTCTCTCGGATTCCGCTATTGTGTTAGAGTACATCGAATATGATGATGCCCTAGGCGGATTGTTTGTGCTTGGATTTATGAGGGGAGAGAGCGGAGTAATTGATTATGGGTTCGCAGCAGCTCTTAACGGCGATGATTTGGCGAATATTACGAGGCTTGCTGACGACCAATACTACTATGTGCTGGGATATAAGAGTTTGGAAATTATGGGGTTTACTTTACTGGCAAAAGAGTGTTCGAGTTTACCTTATGATGGCTATGATTTAGAAAATATTGAACACATTAAACTGTGTGATTTAATATGTAGAAAATAAGCAATAGCAAAGTTAAACGCTCAACCCATTGAAACGCTTGCAAATTCAAGGTTTCAAGGCACGACAGGCAGTCCAAAATAACACAAAATCAAGACCATTAGCAACGCACTAGATACACTACTAGTGACAAAAATTCAAACTATTTCTCAGTTTCAGAAGCCATTAAACCGCCCAACTGCTTGCAGTTGGGCGGTTTTTGCCGATGAGCGGAATTAGAATCCGCTCACCCATTTCAAGCTTTCCGAAACAGCACCCCCCCCAACTTCGGGACAAATTGTCCCGAAGTTGCCGCTTAACAGACCTCGGCTCATGTTGGATATATCCCCCGTCGCCGCGTTTTTCACTGCATAGACAAGTGAACCAGTCAAGGGCGCGGAACGCGCCGCCGTAGGCGGGTTACCCTTGACTGGCTCGCGCAGGCTATGCGATTTCGCGGACGGCGGCGGGGGCATATATCCTCCGGAGCCCGCTACCTTTCGCAACATTGACTTTGCCGCTGTGTTATGGTATGATTTCGATGTGTGGTGGCGATGTTAGTTGCCATGCGCCGCCTTGCCGATGGTAAGGTCGGTAGTTTATATTATCCCGCATTCGAGGGTAAAATCCGAGTGCGGATTTTTTATAAAAACTTTTGAAAAAAGGCTTGACTCGAACACAGTGTCGTACTTTATACTTGCTATTGAGAACAGGAAAGGAGGGTTGAACTTATGGAACTACAAACGGTTAGACAAGTTTCGCAAACCTACGGCATTTCGGCAAGAATGTTGCGGTACTATGAGCAAATGGGATTGCTTGAAAGCGAACGCATTGACGATTATGCGTACAGAGTTTACGACCAAGCCGCACTCAAACGCTTGCAACAAATCGTAATCTTGCGGAAATTGCAAATCCCAATCAAGCAGATACGCGACATTCTCAACAACCAAAACGCAGTGACGATTATCGAAGTATTCGAGCAAAACATAAGCGAACTTGACGAAAAGATAACAGCACTATCTACGGTCAAGTCGCTCTTGGCGCGTTTTGTTGATGAGTTGCAAGAAAAAGCTGAGGTGTCGTTGAAACTTGACATTTTGAACGATAAATCCATGATTTCGCTTGTGGATGCTCTGTCTGTTCCAATATCAAGAATAGAGGAGAACATTCCAATGGAACAACTAAACAAAGCGAGCGAAACCTTGGCGAAATACAATGAGCAAAATGTGCGTGTCGTATATCTGCCGCCCATGACGGTGGTGGTATCGAGTTACGCGGACATTGATGCAAAAGATGATAAGCCGTATCAAGAACGGGCAATGGTTGTAAAAAACCACATGAAAAAATTTATCGATGATGTTGATTTGTTTACGATTAAGCTGGATACGCGGTTTTTCGGTGAACTTTGGCACGAGGGGCATTGGGAGGGCAGCTACAAGCTGTGGGCAAGTATACCCGATGACCTTGACGTGCCTGCGCCGTTATTAAAAATGAAGTTTGATGGCGGTCTGTACGCAATGTGTAAAGGCGAGGATGGTCTTTGGGACTGGTTGAATGCTAGCGGCGACTACGCATGGCAACCCGCCGGCGGCGAAAACAGGCCGATTATGCACGAATATATCAATATGTTCAACAGGCACGGGTTGAAACACGGCTACAATAACAAACTCGGGTTTCAGTTCTTGGAGTTGATGATTCCTATCAAGGAAATTAAAACTTATACGAACGCAGAAAAAGACGCTATACTTTCGAGCATTGCCACGGCAGAGGCAAACGGCAAAGTAACAAAAATTGATTTGGCAACACTTGTGGCAAATGATAACCCCGAAGTTAGCTATACGAATGGCTTGCTTACGGTTAAATCGGCGGGGCTTGATAAAATGACAACGCTGCAGAAATTTATTGCGCCATTGAAAGTTGAGATGCGGGCAGCAACAGACAGTCATGATATTGTGCTTTCGTTTGCCGATGGCCGAATAATGCTCAATCATAAATATCTGCCCGGCATGATGGCGGTAAATGATTTGGTTGACGGCGAGGTTAGCTTTTACAATATGATTGCTTTTTCGCCCGGCGAGTTTATTGATATTGAGTGGATTATTGACAAACAGGCAATGATTATTAAAATCAACGGCGAAATACAGCACTTTGACGCAAATGAAAAATATATCGCCGCATTTGCAAAAAACCCCGAATACAATTTAGCGTCGGCAGTTTCTGTTGGGGCGTTTGATAGTTCAACGGTAACGGTGGAGTCGTTGCGCGTGACGGAGTTGTAGGGTGGCGAATAAACAAAATCGACCACGCCGATGGCGTATCAGGCAATAACGAAATTTTATATTTGTGGGAGGATTAAAGAATATGTCAGAATGTAAACGTCAAAAACTTGAAAGTATCATGAATAACAACTTAACGGGCAAAGCGTTGGAAAATGCACTCGATTTTGTTAATTCTATGATTACGATAGGATATAACATCGAGATAAACGACACTATCGATTTTTATTATATGGGCGAGATTACTTTTCTCGTTATTATTGCTCCGCACAGCGAAAATTTTCCCGACGGTTATTGGGGTATTTTTAATTACCCTCTCAACGAAAACGAGAACTTTCCATTAGACAGCGATTTAATCGACTTTGTTCATCAGAGTGTTCGGATATGTGAGGGTGAGTGTGGTTGTGCTGACTGGCCAAGAGGTGGAAATAAAGTCGTTTACGGAAAGAATTTTGAAGATGTTTGTTCTTCCGTGATTCAATGGTCAACCCCCGATGCCGAAGCAGTAGAAAAGATAAAAGAGTTAATGAAAAATTGGGCGTTGATTATTGCAGAAAAACAAGGCGCCAAATAAGCATATGGCATAGCTTTGCCCCGCATGAACGCCACATCGTAAGTAGCTACATTATCAACACTCAAAGGTGGCTGCACCCCCTTTGAACCCCTGCACACCCACTGAATAAGATAACGGAGTGTTATCTTATTCAGTGGGTTTTGTGTTTTTATGCCAACCGCAAATCTCAAAAATAAATCGAAATTATTTTCGCACTGACTGCCAAATCTGACGAAAAATCTCGCGAACATCACACCTGCGCTCGTCATAAAAAATCAAAACTTCACACTCACACCGAGAACAAAAAAGTCCAAAACCTCACATCCGCCGCCGCGCAAAAATAAGCCCTTGGGCGCGACTGAACTTCGGGACAAATTGTCCCGAAGTAGCGGGTCCGGGGAGCAACCCCGGCAAGCAGAAAAGCGGAAAATCCCAGTTGGGATTTTCCGCTTTTCGTGCAGGTGGCTTGCCAGGTGCATTGCTTGCCATTTAGTGCAAGCCCTATTTTTGCTGTTTTGCGCGAACAAGTTTTTCAACAAGCCACCCTTGACATTTTTTCAAAAATGTGTGTTTGTCTGAGCCTCGCGGACGGCGTGCTTTTTCGCAAATAATCTTGCGTCTATGAGGCAGCAAAGCCACCTCGCCGCACAAGATTATCGCGGCACGCCTGCTCGGCATCGATTAAAGGACACAATCCGCTTACTTGTTAAATCGTCGAGTCATCCTTGCGCGATGGTCGGCATTTTGTTATGATAATCATGGCTTTTGAAACTGACAATTTTACGAAATTGGAGGTTCAAGAGAACATGAGAAATCCGAACGGTTACGGGTCGGTCATCAAGCTACACGGCAACCGCCGCCGACCCTATCAAGTCCGAAAAACAGTAGGCTTTAACGAGAAGAAGCACCCGATTTATCAGACGTTAGCCTATGTCACCACGCGAGAGGAGGGTATGATTTTACTCGCGCAATTCAACAACGCACCGTGGGACGTGGAAAAGTCCAAAATCACGCTTGCCGATTTATTCGCCCTGTGGCAAGAAAGAAAAGCTACCAAACCAAAATCTACGCACGACATGATGAAAACGGCGTACAACCATTGTAAGGCACACTACAACGCGAAATATATCGACATCAAAGCGTACCATATGCAGGACACCATCGACAATAGCGGGTGCGGTTATGCCACGCAGAACGCCATCAAGGTTTTTTGGCGTAACATGGGCAAGTTTGCGTTAGAGCTAGACATCACAAGCAAAAACTATGGTACTTTGCTGACCTCCGCGACTGCTGTTGCCGAAACAAGTCGAGAGCCGTTTTCGAGTGACGAAATCACCGCAATTTGGGTAATACAAAGCCAGCCGTGGGTTGACTCCGTGCTGTTCTTGCTGTATACTGGTTTTCGTATTTCCGAGATGCTCGACTTGCGAAAAGCAAATGTCAATCTCGACAACGGCACGATGACAGGCGGCACGAAAACCACAGCGGGTAAAAATCGGGTCGTGCCTATCCACTCGAAAATCTGCCATATCGTCGAGGCGCGAATGCAAGAAGACGGCGAATTTTTGTTTTCTCATAATGGCAGACAATGCGGCAGCACAACCTATCGCAAACTGTGGCGCGACATCATGCAAGCGGCGAATATCCAACATACGCCGCATGACTGTCGTCACACATTTCGCTCTCGCCTTGATTCTGTTGGCGCAAACAAGCGGTGCATTGACCTCATGATGGGTCATAAGTCCAACGATGTTGGCGAGCGAATCTACACCCACAAGACCCTAGACGAACTGAAACACGCCATTGAACTAGTGACGGGCTAGGTACAGACACAGGGCGGAAATGTTGGTATCACTGGGGTTGCGGGTGGATAGGAACTATTAAGCATTTGCTACCACACATTTTTGGAGGTGCTCCCATGCCAAACCTTACAGACATTGCTATCATCGGCAGCGGCCCTGCGGGGCTGACTGCCGCATTGTATGCCGCACGCAACGGATTATCTGTCACGCTGTTTGAAAAACTCATGCCCGGTGGGCAAATGAACACCACGCCTGAGATTGCCAACTATCCCGGCTTTGCGAACATCGACGGTTTTTCCCTATCGGAAGCTATGTCTGAACAACTTGCACCGCTGGGCGTTGAGCGCGTCACAGCTGAAATTTCGACTTTGACCCGCGAGGACAGTGCATTCACCTTAGCAACAGACAACAAGCAATGGAGTGCCCGCGCCGTTATTTTTGCGGCAGGCGCATCGCGACGCAAGCTTGGCATTGCAGGTGAAGAGGCGTTCATCGGGCGCGGCGTGGGCTATTGCGCGGTGTGTGACGGCGAATTTTTCAAAGGAAAACCCGTGGCCGTCATTGGCGGCGGCAATACGGCACTCGAAGATGCGCTATACATGGCAAAGCTCTGTCCCGCAGTGCATCTCGTGCACCGACGGCAAGAATTCCGCGCCAGCCGCATTTTACAGCGTCAAGTACTGAATAACGATATTATCATACCGCATTTTGACCTCGTGCCGCTGGAAATCTCGGGCGACAAGCAGGTTGAGCGACTTACACTACAGTCAGTTGACAGCATGGAAACGTTAGTTTTAGACGTTGCGGCCGTATTCATCGCCGTAGGCAGCATTGCCGACAGCCATCTGATTGCACCGTTGGTTGAAACTGACGCACAAGGCCGTGTAATCGCCGATGAATCTTGCCAAACACCTGTGCCGGGGCTGTTTGTGGCGGGCGATGTCCGCACCAAACCACTCTACCAAATTGTCACAGCAACGGCAGATGGCGCCAATGCCGCCATGTCGGCGAGCTATTATTTGGAGGCATTAGAATGAGGCGACTTGACGCAAATCTACTCCGCCAGACCGTCGAAAAACTTTGTATCAAAGCCGCCATTGACTTACCGCAAGACATAGAAACTGCCTTGCAAACCGCCGCGCAAGCCGACACTTCTCCCTTAGCGCAAAACATCCTGCAAGACCTGTGTCGCAATGCTCAAATTGCCCGTGAAACGCGTTTGCCCATTTGCCAAGACACAGGCTTAACTATCGTATTTGTTGAATGGGGGCAGGAGGTTGTCATTGAGAATGGTGAGGTCAACGCCGCCGTCACACAAGGCGTGAGCGCCGCAAACCGCCAAGGCCTGCTCCGCGCCTCCATTGTCGCCGACCCCCTCCGGCGTAAGAACACTGGTGACAACACCCCCCCCGTCATACATATCAACTTCGTGCCGGGCAACAAAGTCAAGATCATCGTCCAGCCTAAAGGCTTTGGCAGTGAAAACATGGGCTGTTTGGCTTTCCTTCCGCCGCACAGCACGCCCGATGACATTATTGCACATGTCACCGAATGTGTGCGTCAAGCAGGCGCAAACCCTTGCCCGCCAATCGTTGTCGGCATAGGCCTCGGCGGCACGGCGGAAACGTGCTGTCTTGCCGCCAAACGCGCCTTATTACGTGAAATTGGACATCCTGCTTTTGATGAATTCTACGGCGACTTAGAAGGCCGCACCCTCGCCGCCATTAACGACCTATCCATTGGCGCACAAGGCATGGGCGGCAATACGACAGCACTAGCGGTACATATCGAACCCTTGCCAACACACATTGCCGGATTGCCCGTAGCCGTAAACATCTGTTGTCACGCCTTACGCCATGCTGAGGAGGTCATATGAAATATTCCGTCCGCTATGCTAAACACAGTGATATTGAGGCACTTGAACAATTATTCCAGCAACTCGCTGACACACATTATGAATTACGTCCCGACATTTTTAATAAAATTGCAGTCTATGACCGTGAAGGAGTATCTCACTTGTTGCAAGAAGAAAACCGCCATGTTCTCGTTGCTGTTGACGAGCAAGATTGCGTAGCGGGTTTTGTTTCTTGCAAGGTTGATGTCACAAATAAATCAGGCCGATACCCTGCGCGTTTTTTGAAAATATCAAATATTTGCACCGGCAAAGCTTTTCGCAAGCAAGGTATTGGGCAGCTTTTACTCAACGAAAGCCGAAATATCGCACATGAGGTTGGCGCAATACGTATTGAGTTAAACGTCTTTGCCAATAATCAATCCGCACTGGATTTTTACACACAACAAGGCATGACAGCACAATCATTGAATATGGAATTACCGTTGTAAAAAGCACCCGCCATTAAACGGCAGGTGCTTTTATCTTATCTATACTTTATTGCAACTCTGTAATGCGCAGCGACTTTACCGTCACCGTTGACCCGCGTCCCGTCGCGGGATAAATGGGGCCAGAAATCGTTTCGCCATCCCGCAATGCCTCAATATACTCAAAATCACAGCCTGCCCAGCGCACTTCACCGTTGACTTTAACTGCCATTACGCGCTCACCCAAAATCCATTCAACGTCGAGAAACTCATCGGCAGGAATACTGTTATCAACGCCCTCTGTCCAATGCTCATTGGCGCACGATGGGTCATTTATGCGCAACACATACGGCCCGCGTCGTCCGCTGTTAAACATCAGCCAGCCGCCATGACTAAAATTATCACGTCCACCGCTTAGATATATCCGCAGATTTCTGCCATCGGTTTTGGCGGTCATTTCAATTTTAAGCGGCAAGGTAAAGGCTTGCGGTGTGCCCATGCGCCCGTCACCACATTCAGGCGCGACATACATGACGAGATTACCCTCATCGTCATGCGACACATCGGTTCTCGCCTCGGGGTGCGGTTTCAAACATTTCGGGTCAAATTC
>Ga0136643_10013297_pt1 | contig 12307 bp, 11 predicted proteins | sample TergutLab28metaG_FD_96883 | JGI IMG/M metagenome (GOLD analysis project Ga0136643, IMG submission 96883) | Labiotermes labralis P1 segment gut microbial communities from Petit-Saut dam, French Guiana - Lab288 P1 (version 3) (version 3) | ecosystem: Host-associated > Arthropoda: Insects >...
GATAAACCAGCTGGACGTAAGGCTGACCTCTCACTTCCGTCAAGTTCCGATGATAAGAATGATTGTAGCCATGCTTCCACTCCCCTTCCCTGTCTTCTGTCGTTGGTGAGGAATTTTTTGTATATAAAATGTATATGTCGGTCAAGGCTGGCTATTTTATCTGTTGTGCAACATTTTGTCACGTAGCGTGGTGGATGTGTGAAATACGGTACTGTGTAAGCGACGGTATGATCTTACGGCTTGTGTAAATTGGCTTCCTTGTAGTGCAAGAATAACGGGAAATACTTCGAAAACTGAGTTGTTTTTGTAGGAAATGAATAATATAAGAATTTTGATGTGTCACAAGTTAGGGCAATAAACACGCAACACTGGCTGTTCCCAAGCAGTTCCTATCCTAAATGGTACAGGTAATCTTCACCCTAGAACAAGTCACGAAGGCCCAGAGCAGAAGTAATGGTATACCTCTACTCTTCCTTCAGCCTTGTCTCTAGATTGGGTGGGCGATTAACGCCACGCTCTGGCCGCTTTACCCCTGGGCAAGACACGGTAACCATTGTGTAGGAGGTTGGGTGGGCCCCAGGGCTGGTCTGGACGGGTGCGGATTCGATCCCCGGACCGTCCTGCCCGTAGCGAGACGATATATCGACTGAGCTATCCCGGCCCACCAGTTCCTATTCTAATAGAACATAATTTTCAAAACTGAACCTCGTGTATATCATTGGCCTTCGTAGTAAATTTTCTCTGTATACTAGACACTGTACGGAAGGATAATATTAAATTGGATCTTCAGAAAATGGGATGGGAGAGCGCGGAATGGATCGATGTGGTTCAGGAGAGGGACGTGGCGGACTCTTGTGAATGCGGTAATGAACTATCGGTTTCCAAAAAATGTGGGGAATTTCTTGATTAACTGAGAACCGATTAGCCTCTCAATAAGGACTTTGCTTCTTGAAGTAAGTAAGCTTAGGTGGCTCGGTGTCCTGCGCCTTATGATTAGTGTCACAGCTTCTAAATTTCCTTATCTAAAATGAGAAATTTATGAGTTTCAGAACGTTTTGCGAAATATAAAGCTTTTGAACTTCCTTCATGTTGTCTTTGTTCATCTTTGTGTGACTAAACTCTAATACACAAGAACATGTAGAATCTTACTGATTCACATTAAGTTCTAACATTTACCTGTAACATTAAATGTAAATATTCAGTCGTCCATCCATACACCAATCTATATATTTAACATATTTTTCGTCCATAAACATCCCCGTAGAATACAGTAGAATATATTACAACTTAATATAGTAGAATATCAAAGAGTTCAAGCCCATAAAGTCACGTTGCACGTAAGTCTTTTATAAATCGCGCCTAAGCTTCCGATAACTGAAATTTAAAACTTTGAAAGAAAAGCGGAACTGAAATCAAACTAAACCACAGCCTATAATTTGAGGCTTCGCAATAAAAAATAGTGCGTGCTCAGAGAAAGTTTGATTGTTTGCTTACCTTCTGAAAGTAGACCGCTGCACTACTGGTGTTTTACTGATATGCCAAGTAACTTTATTTGCAGATAAGGTTTGGCTGCCAGATGTGACAGTTTTACCACCACTTTTTCAATCTTCAGAGCTGAGATAAGTGTCATCTACTTGCTTATTTAAATATTGGCTTTCATAAAATGTGATTTGGGAATATCAGGCTTGTATATACTTACAAGAATATCTAGAGTAAAATGGGTTTGAATTTCTAAGTGGATAAGTGGATCGAACTGTTTCAATTCATTGTCAAATATGTTTTTGGACTGAGAAACAGTTTGAAATTTGTTATTTATGTTAAAACATTCTAGCTTTGTGTAAGTCATTTTATTCACATATATATAAACGTATGCGAAGGAAAATTAACAATTCAATTTGTATATTCTTTATTGGCCTTTGTCACAATTGCTCAATATCAGCTTGCTCCCACCTTTGTTCATGAACCACTGTCTAATTTATGATGTCCAGTACTAGCACTTGTTTTCGGAGACAGAGGTTTATGTACGAGGGAGTGCTAATAAGTCCTTAGCCCGACCAGGAAGGAAACAAACTAGAGCGACCAAACTCGGGATTTATTCAACATACTCCCCACGAAGCTCAATACACTTCTTATCCCGTTGCTCTAACTTATGCAAGCCGCTCAAAAAAAGATTCAGAAGGTTGTCCGTCCAACCAGGTCTCCGCGGCAGCAATGACTTCCGCGTCGGACGAAAAACGGCGACCTTTCAATTGTTTTTTTTTTAGTCCAGAGAACAGGTGGTAGTCCGACGGGGCCAGATCCGGAGAATAGGGTGGGTGATCAAGACAGTGGAAGCCCAGTTAAGTCAGTTTCTTCTGGGTTGCAAGTGCCCGTTGAGCCGGGGCATTGTCGTGCAAGAACAAGACACCCTTGGTGAATCTTCCGCGGCGTTTTTCCTTCAAAATGTCCTTCAATTACACCAGCAGAGATGAGTTATGCTCCGCGTTTATAGTTTGGCCCTTTGGAAGATAATGCCGTCTTGATCCCAAAAAATCGAGGCGAGAACTTTTCCAGCGGATTTTTGTATTCGGAATATTTTGGGGTGTGGTGAGCCGCTATGCCACCACTCCATTGATTGTTGCTTTGTCTCTGGGTCATAGTGACATGACCAGGTTTCGTCCATGGTCACCAATCGCGACAGGAAATCATTTGGATCGCGCCGAAAAAATTCCAAAATTTGCTCAGACGACTGGCACCGTTGACGTTTTTGATCCGCTTTCAGGTACTTCGGAACCCACTTCGCGGAGAGCTTCCACATGTCCAAATCTTCATGAATGATGGACCCAACCCGTTTACGTGAGATGCCCAGTTATTCAGCTATTGATTTAACTGAAATCCGGCGGTCATTCAAGATTAGCTCGTGAATTTTGTCAATAATCTCCGGGATGGTCACTGTTTTGGTTCGTCCGGACGAGACGCATTACAGGTGGAAAAATCACCACGTTTAAACTGGGCTACCCAGTTTTTGACGGTGGCATACGATGCTGCATATTCCGCTAATGTTCTGTCAGAATGGCGTGAATTTCCTTCGGCGCCTTGCCTTGCAGGAAAAAAAAATTGATGACAGCTCGCGTCCCCATGTTATTGAAATCGTGCGCGTCCCCTGACATGTTTCCTTTCGGCCTCTTTAACAAGAAAAGACTTGCAATTCGGCACATGAATAGAACCCTCTTTCCAACGACACTATCGATTCCGTCCTATGACATCGGGAAGTAGGTCGAGCTAAGGACTTATCAGCACCCCCTTTTACGTACACAGAACATATTCGAAGGACTCCAAATTTAACTATGGTTGCTGTTCCCGTCCGACTACAGGTGATCCTTGGCTTATTGCTCCTCTCAGGCATTCCAATTGGCACCAAACTATGCTAAATGCTTGCGACTAAACATGTAATGTGTCCTCACTGTTGGGTGTGGAAAGGACTTATCCAATTCTATCCATCACAAAGTAGGTACACGAAATTTAAGAAAGTAAAATATCAGAAATAATGGTCAGCAAAATTATCGTACTACGATAATCAGCAAAAATGTCGTTCTGCAAAAATCAGTAACAAGGTCCCACTACAACAATCATCAACAAGGAAGTAATACAATAATCAGCAAAAGGTCTTCGTACAATAAGCAACAACGATGTCATAATACAATAATTAGTAACAAGGTCTTATTACAATAATCATCAACAACTTCGTACTACAATAATACCCAAAAAGTAGTACTTCATTAATCATAAACAACATCATACTAAAACAACAATCAACAATGTCGTACCACAAAAATCAGCAAAAGGTTGTACTTCAGTCATCAGCAATAAGGTCTTTTAAAGTAAGGAGGGCCTTCTTCTTAATTCTTGGCACATCAAATTTTCATACAGAATTTGTAAAAGAGTTTCTTTTGTGTTTACATGTAAAATGTCTCAAGATGTGTCACATGATATACGATAAAAACAGAATTTTATTTAAATCGAACGAACGGTTCATCAATATAAAAGGGAGATATAAAGCGCCTTCGCATAGACGCGAAAAGTGCCTATTAGCTTCATCGTATCTGTCCGTCCGTCTGTCCACACGTATCAATGCCGCTCCCACTAAACCGATTTCCGCGAAATTTCATATTGGGAATTTTTATGAACTTCAATCGAGAAAGCCCAATTTTTTTTCAAATCGGGCAAAAATATCCGACATTTTACATGAAGTCATTAATTCTTTTTTGTTGCCGGCGACACAAATTTGTCATAAAAGCCTTATTGTGCAGCACTCAGTACTTTATACTGTGGAAGAATGAGCGAATGAATGTAGGTAGGTTATTCGCGTGATCAAATTAAGAAGAGTGAGATGGGCGGGGCATGTAGCAATTATGGAGGAGATAAGAGGAGAAATGCATACAAGATTTTGGTGAGGAGACCTGAGGGAAGGAAATCACTTGGAAGACCCTGGCCTAGTTGGGTGCATAATATTAAAATTTATCTTCAAGAAATGGATGGGGGTCTTGACTGGATTGATGTAGCTCAGGATAGGAACAGTTGGCAGGCTTTTGTGAATGCGGTAATGGATCTTTGGGTCCTTTAAAAACCCGGGAATTTCTTGACTAGCTAAGGACTTGTAAGCTTCCCAAGAAGGGCTCTGCTCTATGTAGTTAGTTAGTTTGTTAGTTAATAGTTAGTTAGATTACAGGTAAGTAGGAATATATAAACTTTCGAACAACTTAAGATATGCTATATAAAAAAGAATGTGCACGCGTGTATTTAGACAATTTTTAACACTCAAATGACGACTTCTTCTAACTTTCAACAAATTTAATTCCTAAGTAACCACAAAAATTTAAAAAACGATGCATATTCAGCCAAAAAATTTGTCAAGGATATCATTAAATTAGTCCTGGAATTTAATTTTGTTTCGTCCTTGCAAACCATTATATAAAAATGTTACATACAAATGCATTTCAACTAATTGGTTTAGAATGCCCAGTCTATGATTTTTAAATCATTCACTGAATTAAAGTTTTGTAATTCTCAGGTTAAGTAGAATATCATCTCTTACCTCTCAATACATAAATATCCTTCGTGGTAACTGCTGGGACTTACTGACTGATGCATATACGTAATTACAGGCAGCGGTGGAATGTGAAGCGAGAAGTTGTGAAGTGGATATTCAGAAATACCAAATCTAAATATCAGATAATTACCAAATTCAAACTTTCATAAAGAGTTAAATTCGGAAATGTCTATTTGAAACTTAATATGTGTAACTCTTTAATTGAAATTTTAACCCCTAGAAAAGCACAAAACTTAGGAGCCCCTCTTAATATTTCAAGATTAACATTACTATGCTTTGGGTAAATTGTATCATCAAATTTTTATTTAGTTGTAACATTAAACTATGCAACGTCTCTTAGAACGGTGAAAAAATGTATAGTGCGCTTTATCATTAGGTCTAGTGTAAGAAGGTGTAGTGTACATATATATAAATTAACACCTTCTCTGCTCTACAAAATAATGTGTTGCCTAACATGCGGGAAACCGAGAGTTTACAGAAGGATGTGTGCAGTTTATAATACAGTAAATCAGTGGAGAGTAATCATCTTTCTCGTTTCAATAAATTAAATGTGCTTCATGGAGCCGTTAGAGTAAAGAAAAATCCATTATTGCACTTTGTATAATTCTCCATCGACCCTATCCTGACTAACATTAATTTGGTTCACATAGTCCATCGATATATCAATATAAATTTTATTCCTAAAGTCAATAAACACATGTTCAACTTTATCACTCTCAGCAAGAACGAGACTTCTCTCCTGCAGGTACACCCTCTTTTGTTCCGGTGTACTTGTATAGCTGCTCTGTCCTTCCATACATACAGCTTACCGAAATTTGAAACGTTCTTAATTTTAACTAAAGCTTCTAGTACTTGTAATACTTTCCTGGTGTCTATTATCCTCAGAAAGGTTAACAGTGTAGCTATTAAAGAAACTAAATGAACAAACGAAGAAATTGCCAATAATTGTGAAGGAAACAGTGTACATGTACGGTGGTATGAACTTTTCTTTCCGGACGGATGCTGCATTTCCTTACTGAGTTCCTCTGATGAGCAAATACTTGCAACATGACAGAAGCAGGAGGCCTCTGCCAACGACCAAATACTCATACAAACTTCTTCTTCTTTCTTCTTCATCTTATTTTACTTCTTCTTCTTCCTCTTCTTCATATTCTTCTTGGCCTCTACAATCCTCCGCCTGCATTTCCTACACTTCAACATCATCTTAGCATCCCTGTTCACAACATCTAAACATCTCCCTCTGGACCTTCCAACTGGTCTTCTCCCTTCTATTACTCTTTCAGTGTTTTTTTGGGCACAATTTCATCCTTCATCCTCAACACATGACCCACCCACTGGAGTCTTCTTAATACGATATTCCTGACTAGCTCCATTTCCTTGTATAGTTTACACATTTCATAATTTTGCCTGTTTATTCACTGTCCATTCAGTTAAAATATAATTATTCTATCATCAACGACGTTTCTTCAAAAACGCCTTCTTCCACCTGCCCCACGCAGGATTCACTGGGACAGATACGTCCCACATACTATTTCTCGAAGAAGAAAAAACAGAGGGAGACAATAAAAATAATTCCTTATTTAGCATATAACTCATTTATTGTAATCTTACAATATGTCTTCCGTCAACACAGCAACATTATAATTAGTGTATTACTGCAACATGTTTCGACTCAGGAGAGTCATTGTCAGGCAGAATTATTTAAGAACCGTTAATACATTTTACCCTTTACAATATTAAACATACAAATTTTGCACTAGGGATCCCAAATGCTTTACATAGTGTAAGTAGAAAAACCTGGTTTTTTTACTTATTTAGATAAGAGTATGCTATGCGCAGCTGTGGGCGTGGTAATAGCTGCCGTTGTTCGTCCAACCCGTACTTCTCAGCGGGGGGGGGGGGTTTCCTCTTTTCTGTCTGTTCTTCTGCTTTCCTGCTTGTCCTCGGCTTATTAAGCATTAGTGCAGTTCTACATTGTTTCCTCTCTGCAATTTTTGGAGATAAGTGATTTTATAACATTGTTTAGCTGTGATTGTTTAAGTGTGTATGTCTATGTCAGTTTTGCTGAGGTGTACTTACAGATTTCTCGAGGTTGTGGTAGGGTCCCTCGGAGCCACGGTGGGTCGGGTTGGGCTCCTGTCCCTTTTGTAGTGTACCCTCCTTCGTGCCGGAGTGGATGGTTTCACACGACTGAGCTATTTTTAAGGGGGGTGTTCTTATTTAGCGTTTATTCTAGTCCCAAAGAACTGCCCAACAACGATATAAAAAAGTACTGTGGTCATGAAAGTGTTAACTAACACAGGTCCACAGATTTTCCTTGTGATTTTTCTCTCAAATGCATTAACCCTTTAAACGCCCATATGTCATCTGCTGGCATTATTAGGAGCTCACTATATTTTATATATTTTTGTAATATATAAAGAAGCGAAAGGTGAAATCAATTAGAAAATATTAGGATTAAAATCATTTGTTACACTTTTTAATTTTTAAAAAAATCTAAGGTCGATTAGGTCAAGAAGTTACATACGGACTGTCTAACTTCTACAGAAATTAACAGGCTTTTTTTTTCACTACGCTGAAGTAGTGTCAACAAAGTTCCTTTTAAACTGTAAGAATATACCACAGCTTGCGTCATTAACTCAATATATTAATAATTATATCTTGTCGGCCAGGTTTTGAAGAAAGGGCATTTTGTTTATATCGCATTTGTGTTTGATAATTCCTTAATGTTTTTACCGATGTATTCTTGAAGTGTCTACTTTTACTTTAGTTACTTACGTCTCTTCGTGTTTATATCCTCTCCTCCCACTGGTCAAACTAAGACTCCTTTTCGGAATCTTTACAGAACGTGGAGCACAGACGTCCTTTAAAAGGAAATATACCTGGACTTGTAACCGAAAATTTATTACCCTGTTCACAGTAACACAGTATTGGTCAAGAACCAGAAAGGAAGAAAAAATTTGGAAGACCTACACGTAAATGGGAAAATAATAAGTGTATGCAAATAAACAGGTAGGATCTTGGGGATTGGATTTATTGAGCGCAGGATGAGGACCTGCAATGGGCACTTATGAAGAAAGTAATGAACCTACGGGTTTCGTAGAAGGCGGTTAATTTCTTCACGCACTACGGGAATGTTTGCTTATTGCACTTAATTAATGAATTGACTTCAGTACTGCTAAGTATTATTTACGCAATTATTAAGTTTTTCTAGCAATTCCTAGATTTATTCAATTCCGAATTCACCAAACGCAGTTTACCATAGATTGAGATGTTTCGATCGATTTAACCATCTACAAATTCATATTCCTTACCATTGGTTGGCAGCTCTCCATATGGAATTGCAACAATTCCATATGGAGAGCTGCCAACTAATCAAAAGATTTAAGGATAAGAAGTCCATTGATTCTTGTAAAATTATTAGTATCTGGTTTTCCAATGTCACATTTTATCGCAGCAAATCTGTAAATAAGCACGTAGGTGAGCATTATCGCAGCCCTCAAGATACGTTCTGGTGGAACGAGGGTCAAGTGTGACAACCGAACCTTATCTGCAAACTTAGCTTCTTCTTTTTTTTTTCAAAACAAAACCAGTTCTACAGCGGCCGCTTGCGGAAGGTAAGTAAAGAATCAACATCTTTATGAGCAAAGATCCATTACTTGTGAAGAAGAAATTACATCCTGTAGGTTGCTCAGAGTCGCCTTTGGCTTGAATTCAGGGTTTTCGGTTTATATTACCACAAGCTCATCAGCAGTTAAGAGAGTAGTGTTTGTTAACGGTAGGATGTCATATATAGTTATGAGCGATTGCTGGTGTAATATCATTGCTGCAAATGTGCCTGCACCAAGTGAGCAGAAGGGTGATGATTCAAACGACAGTTTTTTTATGAGGAATTAAAGCAGATCTCTATCATTTTCAATACGAAATTTCTATTAGGAAATTTTAATGCAAACGTGAGAAAAGAGAATATTTTCAAACCGACAATTGGGAATGACACTCTACATCAGGATAGTAATGATGAAGGTGTTAGAATAGTAAAATTTACCACATAAAAATGTTGTTGTTAAGAGCACGATATTTCCGCACCGAGAAATTCATAAGTACACTTGAACTTCTCTGATGGGAAGACTCACAACCAGATTGATCACGTATTGACAGACAAGAGGTGGCATTCGAGTATATTCGATGTACTATCTGTCAGGGGGGCTGACTGTGATACTGATCACTATCTGGTGGTGGCAAGAGTTAGGGAATTATTGGCAGTATGTAAATAAGCAGCACAGACGTTTGATAAGGAAAGATTTAATCTCAGGAAGCTAAATAAGATGGAGGATAGGAAACAGCATCAGACTGAGATATCAGACAGGTTTGAAGCTTTGGAGAATTTAAGTGATAGCGAGGACAAAAATATGGCTTGGGAGGACATTAAAGTTAATATCAAAATCTCAGTTAATAAGAGCCTAGGTCTGTAGGAATTTTCAGCAACATAAACCATGGTTTAATGAAGATTGTTTTCGTTATATAGAACACAGGAAGCCGTCTAAAATACAGTGGTTACGGGACCAAAAATAAAGCAATGTAGATAATCTAAACAATGTAAGACTTGAAGCTAGAAGACATTTTATGAAAAAGAGAACGAATATCTGAATTGATGAATGAGAGACTGACAGTAAGATAAAGAATATCAGAACTTTTATAGGGGCATCAATGACTTTAAGAAGGGTTACCAACCTAAAACTAATATAGTAAAGGATGAGAAAGATGATATGTTTGCAAACTCCCACAGTATTTTGGCTAGGTGCAGGAATTATTTCTCTCAGCTATTGAGTGCACATGGGGTTAATGGCGTTAGGCAGACAGAAATACACGCAGCAGAAACACTAGTACCTGAGCCAAGTGCCTCTGACGTTGAGTTGGCTATTGAAAAGCTAAAAAGTCACGAATCGCCAGGTATTGATCAAATACCAGCAGAATTTATTAAAGCGGCGGTTAGAACAATTCCCTGTGAGATTCATAAATTCAATATTCCTGTTTGGAATAAGGAGGAATTGCCTGAGGAGTGGAAGGAGTCGATCATTGTACCTATCTATAAGAAGGGCGATAAAACAGATTGTAGTAATTATAGGGGCATATCAAATTTGCCAACTACGTAAAAATTTTATCCAACATCCTGCTATCAAGGTTAACTCCATATGCAGAGGAAATTATTGGGGATCATCAATGTGGATTTCGACGCAAGAGATCAAATATTGATCATACACTCTGCTTTCGTCAAATGAGAAAAAAATGGGAATAAAATAAAGCAGTTCATCAGCTCTTTATAAACTTCAAGAAAGCTTATGATTCAGTTAGAAGGGAGGTCTTATATAATATTCTCATTGAGATTGGTATCCCCTTGAAACTGGTACGAATAATAAAAATGTGTCTGAATGACACATATAGCAGAGCCCAGGTGGGCAAGAATTTGTCCGACATGTTTCCTATTAGGAATGCTTTGAAGCAAGGATATGGTCTGTCGACACTGCTTTCCAACTTTGCTTTAGAGTACGCCATTAGGAGGGTTCAGGTAATCCAGGATGGCTTGAAATTAAATGGTAAACTTTAGCTTCTCGTTCATGCCGATGATATTAATATACTGGGAGGTAGTGGCAGTGGTAAGTAAGGAGATGGGACTAGAAGTAAATGCTGATACAACTAAGTACATGATTATGTCTCGAGATCAGAATGCATGACGAAGTCACAGAATGAAGAATGATAATAGTTCCTTTGAAAGGGTGGAAGAGTTCAAATATTTGCGAAAAGCTTTAACAAATCAAAATTCTATTCAGAAAGAAATTAAGAGCAGAATGAAGTCAGGGAATTCTTGTTATCATTCGGTGCAGAATCTTTTGTCTTCCAGTTTGTTATCCAAAAATTTAAAGATTAATATATGCAGAACTAAAATGTTGCCTGTTGTTTTGTATGGGTGTGAAACTTGGTCGCTGACATTGAGGAAGAAACGTAGGCCGAGGGTGTTTGAGAATAGGGTGCTGAGGAGAATAATTGGGCCTAGGAGGGACGAGAGAACAAGGGAGAGGATCAAACTACATAATAAGGTGCTTAACGATCAGTATTCCTCACCCAATATTTTCGGGTGATCAAATCGAGAAGAATGAGATAGGTGGGACATGTAGCACATAAGGGCGAGAGAAGAAGCGTATAAAGGCTTTTGGTGGGGAAACCTGAGAGAACTCTATCATTTGGAAGACCCAGGCGTAGACGGGAGTGTAATATTAAGTAGAATATTCAGGACTGTGATGTGGGAGGGGCATGGACTGGATCCAGCTGGCTTTGGATATGGAAAGGTGACGGGCACTTGTGAATGTAGTAATGAGCCTTCGGGTTTCATAAAAAGCGGGGAATTCTTTAACTAGCTGAAAACCCGTTGGCTTCTCAAGAAGGACTGTGATGCATGGGGCAAGTATTACCGCAAGCTAAGGACGCAATTAATATTTATTTCTTTCGACATTGTAAAAAACAGTACAATCAAAGCAGATGTTAGGTGCATGGGTGAAAGAATGAATGCTGAGACGGGTGCCCTCAGGTAGGTATACATTTAGTACTGGTGTTTAGTTTGTTAATTTCCGTGCTTGTACGTTTGTGGTTGATTTCCTGGTATCACTACTTAGCAAGCCAGCATTAAAAAATATCCTCATATAATTGAGTTCAGAAACTTTAACACTAAGCATAAGGCCCAGAATACAGTGTAAAGTTTACAGAGCAAATTTACTACCAAGACCAATGATATATGGGAGATTCAGGTTTGAAAATTGTATTCTATTAGGATAGGAACGGTCTTGGGAACAGCCAGTGTTGCGTGCTTCTTGCCTTAACTTGTCGGATATCAAAATTCTTATATTATTCATTTCCTACAAAAACAACTCAGCTTTCGAAGTATTTCCCATTATGCTTGTACTAAAAGGAAACCAATTTACACAAGCCGTAAGATCATACCGTCGCTTACACAGTACCGTATTTCACACATCCACCACGCTACGTGACAAAATGTTACACAACAGATAAAATAGCCAGCCTTGACCGACATATACATTTTAAATACAAAAAATTCCTCACCAACGACAGAAGACAGGGAAGGGGAGTGGAAGCATGGCTACAATCATTCTTATCATCGGAACTTGACGGAAGTGAGAGGTCAGCCTTACGTCCAGCTGGTTTATC
>Ga0136643_10013302_pt1 | contig 12305 bp, 15 predicted proteins | sample TergutLab28metaG_FD_96883 | JGI IMG/M metagenome (GOLD analysis project Ga0136643, IMG submission 96883) | Labiotermes labralis P1 segment gut microbial communities from Petit-Saut dam, French Guiana - Lab288 P1 (version 3) (version 3) | ecosystem: Host-associated > Arthropoda: Insects >...
TACATACACACACACATACATACATACATACATACATACATACATACATACATACATACATACATACATACATACATACATACGTATATACATACATTTCTAATTCCGAACTGATAAAGTTATCCGCATGGGCAACTGCCAACAAAATTCGTTTCAATATACAAAAATCAAATATTATGTTGCTCTCAAGAAGGAAACGCAAAGAACGGAAAGATTTGGAGATATACCTTCATTTTCGTCCCCTCACACAAGTAATTAACTTAAAATTTTTAGGGATAATAATAGACTCCAATTTAACATTCAGGAACACATGAACTACATAACGGAAAAATGTTCTAAACTGATTTTTGCACTATCTAGATCAGCGAAAATTAACTGGGGATTAAGTCACAACGCTCTTAAGTCTATATACACAGGAGTCATACTACCCCTTCACCTCTATGGCGCTCCGATTTGGGTTAACGCACTCAATAAGTCTTGCTACAGAACAAATCTTACCAGGGTCCAAAGACTTATAAACATTAGGATCGCTAAATCCTATCGTACGGTCTCCAACGAAGCCCTATGCATGATTACAGGCCTGACTCCAATTGACATCAAAATAGAAAAAAACCGCCAGGCTCTTTCAAATCACCAAAGGAAACATAAAAGAGGAGTTTCAGTTCGATCACGACACGAGAACAAAACACTGGCTTCACACAGCCATCTCCTTCACTATCCTTGAAAATCGTAAAGAGGATGACAGCACCATACAAATCTACACAGACGGAAGCAAGAATGACCAAGGGGTCGGCGCAAGGGTTGCCATATTTATTACTGGAAAACACACCTCTAGCCAACAATACCGGCTACACACGAGATGTACAAACAATCAGTCAGAACAATTTGCAATACTGAAATCCCTAGAATACCTGCAAAATATTAACATGGCAGTAAAGATAGTAACCATATACACAGACAGCCAGATGACCCTGGATTCCATCAAGAACGCCAGAATCCACACATCTCTTATCGACAAAATTCGACTACAAACAAGGAAGCTGGAACAAACTGATTGGAACGTCAGATTCAGCTGGGTCAAAGCACATGTCTACCCTAGGAAGTGAACTCGCAGACAGGCTGGCAAAGGAGGCAGCTACGAACGGTGACATAGCAATCTGTTATAACAAAATCCCCAAAAGTGTAGTGAAACGCGAATTAGAAGAAACAAGTGTAGAAATGTGGCAAAGCATATGGAACTGTTCTACCAAGGGCAACACTACCAAAGAATACTTCCCGATAGTTACCGAAAGGCTAAACATGAAAATTACGATAAACAAACACCTTACAACCATGTTGACAGGTCACGGCAATATAAAGTCGTACTTACATCGCTTTAAAATAATAACTTCGCCCGTATGCCCATGCAGCAAAAATGATCAAAACATGAACCACTTATTTTACGAAGTTGAATTACTCAAGACACAACGAAATGGCCTAAGAATAGCCATCTCTAAATCAGGAGACTGGCCAACCAGTAAAAATACTCTAATAAGTAGGCATTATAAATCATTCAAAATTTTCGTCAATTCAATCCCATTTGATGACCTAGGTTAATGACTGATACAATAGAAACCCAAGATAATGTAAAGGGAATACACTCATCGGCTGGTCACTGCATCCCCTACAACAAGTATAATGAAGCATGTTGTATTACGTCCTTGTAATGGAGCATGCTCAATAAATATATATAAAAAATACATACATACATACATACACACTTACTTACTTACTTACTTACTTACTTACTTACTTACTTACTTACTTACGTAGATTCCTTTAGTGTGTCATAAAGACAACAGGATTTGGAAAAATCATAAATACAAAAATATACAAATTTGCATTTTACAAACTACAAACATTTAAAAAACAGAATTACAAATCATTCTGACACGTAACTAATTTATCTACACATTAAAGGCAGTTTGTATGTCTTCATTTTCTGAAGGCTTATTTAAATTTTGGGTTGTCATTCGTGAGGATTGTCACTTTGGGTGGTAAGCAGTTGATAATTAGTACGCCAGCATAGGATGTACGTAAGGCTCTTAGATCGGTGCGTTTGCAATTGTTCACAAACTTAGAAGAGGTGAGTCGCTGAGCACATCAGACCCACAATCGCATTGACCACACAATTTGTGAGACTCAACACCTGGCACATTACAAGCCTGACAGCTGCCTGTAGTTCATCGTACTGTCTTAAGTTCGCAAAATGTGAACGTCTGTGACAAAGAAATTCATTTTTCTTTCTGATTATATTTTTAGAATTTAAAATAGTGATATTAACTTCAAATAGCCAAAATAAGGTCATTTACACTCACCCACACCTACCCTCTCTCCCAGCTACCATTTCACTCACACGTACTCACATACCCACACCTACCCACTCACCCAGCTACCATTTCACTCACACGTACTCACATACCCACACCTACCCACTCACCCAGCTACCCACTTCACCACACTCACCCACTCACCCACCTATCCATTCACTCACACCTACCCACTCACCTAACTACCACTCGACCACACCTACCAACCCACCCAGTTACCCATTCACCCATACCTACCCACTCAATCACACCTACCCACTCACCCAGCTACCCATTCACTCAAACCTACCCACTCAAGCAGCTACTCATTCACCCTCACCTACCAACTCACCCAGCTACCCATTCAGCCACACCCACCCACTCACCCACCTACTCCTACACACAAAACACTCACATAACCACCAGCGAATTGTTTCTTCCTTCCCTCGGGTTTTGCCTTAAAAATCATGAATTGATATATCGCAAAATAGTTATCACTTCTCAAAGATACAGGTACGCTGACATACACACACACGTACATACGTGGTAACGCCAACCTTAGTGAAAGAGGTTTCTTAAAAAATGGTATCGCGAGCCAAGAATTACCATGCAGGACTTCTTTATTATGAACTGCCAACGTATAGTGTCAGCACCGTCAAATGTATGAATATTTCAGATATAGAGCGTTTCTGCACTTATTGCCGAACTGTAAGCTTGTGTTTGGAACTGCATACAGGGGCCTTAACCCTACCTTACTATGACTACATTTTAGGGATAAGATCTGTCTGACTAATATTATCCTCTAAAGCAAAGTGGTTAATATATATACCACCAGTTTAACTTTCACAAATTCTACGTTCTACCACACAGTGTATTTATGTGTTCTGTATGTACCTGAGAAAAAAAACTGACTGGTTTTTATAAGTGAGATAGAGCGTGTTTACTGTGCGGTAAGGACTGAATATTTAATAAAACATTGTATTTGGTCCTTAAATTGCAAAGCGAAGTTAATAGACAGACTTCAGAGCACTCCTACTTACGGCGTATCAGTCCTCTTACTACTGCAGTGTCGGTCCCTTGCCCTTAGCACTCCGCAATGTCAGTCCCTTGCTCCTAGCACTCCGCAGTGTCAGTCCCTTGCTCCTAGCACTCCGCAGTGTCAGTCCCTTGCTCCTAGCACTCCGCAGTGTCGGTCCCTTGCTCCTAGCACTCCGCAGTCCCAGTACAGCCCGTCCATCCACTGCCGCCAATCGCAGTAACTGAAACTAAGAGAAAGTGCTTCGTCGCCTATATGGGAAAAGTGGACCCTCGAAACTTGCGTAATTCGTGGATCGTGTTCGAACCTGCGTATATTGACCGGACGGTGCAAGCTTCACGTCGAGGGATATTCTGTCCGGGGGTGCATGCAGACTAAGATAGGGCGAGAAGACCGAAGAACCAAGAAAAATGCCTGATATTGGTGCACAAAATATGCCAGTGTTGATACTGTCCGGTATTGAAGACACCTTAGAATTCTAACTAACTCTGCGGACACCCCCTCCCACAAATTAATTTAAAGTACCTAATATAATGTATATAATAAATATGATAATGTACGATATAATGTATTTAACAGGCATGGTACAATAAAACGCGATATAACATAATAATACTTAATATAACAATATATTCTTAATATAATATAATACAATAGGGTGCTGTAGAATAGAATACGATATAATACAGCATAATAATAATAATAATAACACAACACGATAAGTAATATACGATAAACTATAATACAAAAAATAAAGTAAAAACTAACGTAATATAACAAAATATAATATAAAAAATATAATTATACAATATAAGGTAACATAATATGTAGTAGCAGAGCCAAATTGTACAGAAAGCTGCGCACTCCAGCACCATGTTCCACTTGCCGCTATCAGTCTCACCGTCCACTCACTCAAACATCAGCGCCTATGTTGAAAGTCAGTCTACGTGTAGTCGCCAGATTTTGCAAGTCCGCTAGTCCATGAACTGTCTTACCGTACTGTTTCCACGTTTAGCTCTTACTGTACTGTGTCCACGTTTAGCCTCTTTGTCGCATGCTAAAGCAATCATCGAAGTAATTTTCAAAGGGGCGTATTTAATATAACGAAACAAACATAAAATGCAAATCAAATTCTAGTTAGTTAATTTGCAAATTCATTATGAAAATGTGATTTACCTGGCGGTAGTGTTAACACTAAGGCTAGGAAAATCTAGGGGAAAAATTCTATATTCAACTGAGCATAATCTTCTCAATTCGCGTGTTTGTGTTTGTTAAACACTGTGTTAGGCCATGACTTTCAATGAGCAAGTTTTCTCAAAAACTGAGAATGTTCAGCAGAGAGTTTTGATTCTGGTTTTAAGAGCAAGACAGTATAATCTGTCTAGGCCTTGCGGGACACTAGAATTGTCTGGGCAGGCCTGGCGGAATATTGTAATTGTCTGATCAGGCCTTATGGAACAGAATAAGTGTCTGGACAAGCCTTATGGACCACTGTAAGTGTCTGGGCAGATCTTACAGAACACTGTAAATGTCTAGACAGGCCTAATGGAACAATGAAAATTTATGAATAGACCTCACCGAACACTGTCTACACAGGCCTTACAGAAAACTGAAGTGTCTGAGCAGGTCTGACGGAACACTGTAAGAGTCTGCACAGGCCGTATGGAACACTGTCTGGCTAGACCTTACGGAGTGCTGGGTCTGGCCAGGCCTGGCGGACAAAACTGGTAGAACCACCGCACTGGAGGATTTCAAGGTTACTGAGATACCCTCCATAAAACAATAAAATAGGTAGCTTGGCGTGCAGGTGCATGGTCAGAGGCCACCTGTGAATGTGTGTGTATGTGTTTGTGTGTTTGTGGATGTATGTGTGTAAGTATATATGTATGTATATGGGTGTGTATGTATGTGCTTGTGTGTTTATGTATTTATGTCTGTAAGTATATATGTATGCATGTATGTATGTTTTATGTATGTATGTATGTGTATGTATTTATGTGTGTGTATGTATATATTTATGTATGTATGTATGTATGTATGTGTGTGTGTTTACGTATGCATGTATGTATGTATGTGTCCGTATGTATGTACGCGTGTGTATGTATGTATGTGTGTATGTGTGTGTGTGTATGTATGTATGTGTTTTTTATAAACTGTATTACTCTGCATGCTCCATTACTATGCAGTAAAACTACATTCATTGAAGATAGCTTTTACATATTATCTTCTACTATCCACCTATTCCATTTACAGTTTTTGTTCTTTGTCTGTCTAGTCATATTTGCACACTGCACTTTGTCTAATAATACGCTGTTCGCGAATTCTTTGAAGTGTTTGTAAAATTGTGTACTAAGTTTGTCTTTACTAACTGGCCAGTTGCCTGACCGTATTACCGCTGCTTTTAGTCTATCTTTTCGTGTTCTAAAAGTTTGCATTCATATAGGATGTCATCCACTGATTGTTTTCCTTCATTGCATGAGCACATTGGGCTCTTTATTATTTTGTACTTGTACTTGTTTTAATATTGCCATGTTCAGTTACTGTTGTAGTAAATTTGGGGTTGCGTTAATTCTTAGCTTCAACCTGTCCCCTATTTTTGCGAAGAAAGATTTTGTTATTACACTTTTAAAGATCTTTCCCATTCATTTTGCCACTGTTTTACACTTCGTTCATTTAATTCACTCCACTCTGCACTCTTTGGGATTCTTCGATGGTCTTGCTGCTTATTGCTTCTTTCGCTAGTTGGTCTGCCAGCTCATTCCCCTGGTGCCCCACGTGTGCCTTAACCTTTTGGGGCAGGAATTTTTATATTTTAATTCTAGCACACCTGTGTGTAAAATGTGAATAATACAGAAACCAAATACGTTAGAATTATGAAACAAACTGCATTTTGAAGAGAAAATAAAACGGAGAGTATATACCATGTTCAAAATATTCGGTACATATATTTCTTGACTAAATATATAAAATGCAACTTTGGAGGTTAGCGGTGCGGTACGTCAACTATGGTTGACGTTAGGCCTCTAAAGGTTAATCCAGCTAAATTCCAATAACCATTCTTGCTCTTCCATTTCTATAACCTTGCTCCTAATTTGTTCTATCATGTGTGTATGTTTGTTCTGGTTTTGTAGCAGTTGTAGTGTTATCCGGCTGTCTGTATGTACTGGGACTGTCTTTTCATCAGCTTTTGAATACTGTATATATTCTAATGCTTTTAGAATAGCCATTTGTTCGGCTTGATTATTGGAGCAGCGTCCATTTAGCCTATATTTCAGTGTAGCTGTTAGATTATTGCCTGAGAAAATTGCTATTCCGAATCCTACTCCACTCTCACTCTTACTACCATCTGTGTGTGTCTGTATGTAGTGTGGACTGTTTTCATGTCCTTCAATTATTTTGACGTGTTTCGCCGGATGGATCCAGTTTTTACTTCCATTTTCCTATTATAATGTATTCCCATTCCTCTTGTAATTTCGTAGTATCTTCCTGTTTCTTATATTTTTGTGTGAATAGGTTTTATACCGGCGATTACGCATAATGCTTCATTCGAAACAGTGCGGTAGGCTTTGGCTATTCTAATATTTATTAATCTTTATATTCTAATTAGTTTAGCCTTGTAGAAATGATTGTTCAGCACGCTTTTCCATTCTGGGCCTACATATAGTAAAAGTGGCAAAATTCCTTCTGTGTAAATGTTTTTCAACTCCTCACGCTTCAGTCCCCGAATTATCTTCGCCGATTTGGAGAGCGAAAATATTAGTTTTATGCACTTTTCTTCTATGTATTTAATATGGCCTCTTAAAGTTATTTTATTACCACAAATAATACCAAGATATTTTGTACTCTTAACTTGTTTTAGAGTTTTGTTGTTTATATATATTTCTATCCCCTTTCTTTCCGTTCTTCTCCTACGAGACATAAGCATGACTTTTGATTTATTCATTAAACTTTAGTTTGTTGTTTTGAGCCCATTCCAAAATTTTCCTTATTTCTAAGTTCATGTAGTTTTCGGCCTCTAAGACTGACTCTCCTCTGGTCAGTATCATTAAGTTGTCGGCGAACGGTACAATTTTTTAGTTGCTTGTTAGTTCCAATCTCCATAGAGAGTTGTAAAGCAAATTCCAAAAGCCACGTCCGCGGCAGGATACTTGTGGGCAGCCTTTTGTTATTGTACTCTTTATACTGACACTATTGGTGAACATTACTGCTGTTCTGTGGCTAAAGTAACACTTGCTAAGGTTGTACAAGTTTCTAGGGCAGCCTAAGTCTATCAGGGCCTGTAGAATGCTCGGCCACCACGCTGCGTCAAAGGCACCCTTGGTATCCAGGCTGGCCATTGTGGCCAAGCCTCTGTTCTCCAGTACCGGTTGTATAAATTGTTTTGCCTCCATAGCAGCGTATGTAGTACTTTCCTGAGGCGTGAATCCAAATTGTCTGTCTGTCAGTAAGTTGTGTTTGTACACGTGGTGATTGATTCTATTGATAAGGAGTTCCTCTAATACCTTACCTCCCATGTTTAGGATACTGACTGGGCGGTATTTGGAAGGGTCCGTACTCTTTCCTTTCCCGGGTTTTTTATTGGGATTATTTTAGCTAATTTCCACTTTTTTGGAAAGCATGTATGTATGTATCCATATATGTATGTATGTATGTATGTATGTAAGTGTCTATGTATTTATGTGTGTATGTATGTACGTATGTATGTATGCATGTATGTAAGTATGTGTGTGTTTATGTATGTATTATTATGTATGTATGTATGTATGTATTATATTTTTTAATTACTTATTTACAGCATGCTCCATTACATCCTGTAATACTACATGCTTGTAGAAAACTTTACATCATATATATAGTATTTATATTTTTGCGGATTTGTTTACTGTTTACGCACTGATTGTTCTTTTACAGTTTTCCGTAGTCGATGGAGTTTGTAAAATTGGTACACTGTTTTAAGTATTTGTTCACTAACTCGTTTTTCTTTACCGGCCAGTTGTCTTCTTTTGAGATATAAGCCATTAGTTTTCCTCTGTCATTGTTTAGTTTGCTACATTGACACAGTAGACTATCCACTGTTTGGTTTCCGTTAACGCAGGGGCATTCCGGGGACTCTATAAGGTTCAAGCGATGTAGGTATGACATTGTGTTTCCGTGTGCTCCTTTCATTGCCGTGAAATTGGGTGTTAGGTTGATTTTCGTTTTCACCCTGTCCTTAATTTTCGGGAAAAATTCTTTGGTTGCGAGTCCTTTAGTGGTGTGATCCCATTGTTGTTGCCACTTCCCTATGCTTTTCTCTCTTTCTTGATGCTCTATTGCACTTTTTGGGATTTTGTTGTAGCATGTGTCACTATTACTGGTGAACTCCTCCTGCGTGTGCCTTTATCCAAGTGCATTCTATGTTCCAGTTTTATTTGTCCAGAGACTACAACAGGACGTTTGAAAACGAATCAGATTTTGTGCCCTGCGGAGTGTGTCAGCTGTTTCGCAGGTTGCCTGCCTGACATCAGAAGTTTGTTTTAGGGTTAGCAAGTCATGCATGTTGCACAGCCTTTTGTAAAAAAAAGAAACCCTTGTAGCGAATATTGAAGAAATCCGACAAGCTGTTGGTCACTGATTCTAAGTTACAGACGGAAGGATGAACAGACAGAGTCACTAAATAAGGCTTTTGTACTCGTAAAGAACGTCTAGAAAATAGATGCATATTTTGCTAACTTTAATGTGACTTTTAAATGAAGAATTTTTGATGGGCGCCTAATCATATGGGGGGAAACCCCCTAATTGCACACAAACACAAACTCCATCTAATGGTATTCCATTCACAGGCCATGCCTGAAGACGTTGCTGTAAGCAAGTAGCGAAGTTATCATCTGTGACAGTGGCGCAGTCTGTAGTCAGTTGCTTCCGTTAGCTGCTTCGGAACTGAAACTGAGTTTCATAGAACAGCCGTGACGCAATATCACTCCCGGTATTTCTCTTTGCTTTCTGTTTATCTTGGGAGAAATTTACAGCTTAAAAGAAAACAACAACCATAAATGTACAAAAGTTGTCATTATATTGTTTATCCAGAATCTCAAGGCGTGTTGTGCAGAAGAGACTGGTTGCTTTAAGCATCTCCGTGTGTCAAGCACTCTTAGCTCACCTAACAATGAGCGCGTGGGATTAACCTTTTGACGCCGGAATTATTTTTTTTACTTTAGCACACCCTGTACATAAAACGTGAATAATACAGGAACCAAATATGTTAGAATTATGAAACAAACTGCATTTTGAAGAGAGAAAATGGAGAGTATATACCATGTTTAAAATATTCAGTAACTATATTTGTTGAATAAATATATAAAATGCAACTTTAGAGGTTAGCGGTGCGGTACGACCAGTATAGTTGACATTAGGCGTCAAAAGGTTAAAAAGCAAATGAAGGCACGCACTAACTGTTCACCTCAAAAGCCCAACAATGCCTGATCTAACAATGACTTTACCTTTCCTCATGGAATGACGCACAGTGACAGCAGTACGTCAGTCTGAACGTTTCCTCATCTGTAGATTGAGGTCGTTTCAGAGTGTCGCGTTGTCAGTGTTTCGCACTGCTTCGTATTGCTTGTATTGTTAAGCTACACACAGAAGGAAGTAGGACAATCCGAACCTGCACACCGAACAACACAGCGCCACACCCCGCATGAAATGAATGTAACAACTTTCATTTTAATTATTTGACAAAACATTTGTCAATTTTTGTTAGAATTATTTAGAAATAATTTACCCGCTCGTGTTGCCTGTTCTTTTCTCTTAATTTCACGCAGTGGAATGATCCTATACAGTAGAAATTATAGCGCTTTTCCTTAAGAAGCTTCCTAATCTTAGTTTCACTTTCATTACTGCTATAAGTCAATGTTCATTTTTGTATTTTTTTAAATTTCTCTACAAAAGTCACACACTTCCTGAGTGTTTCCCAATGTAAATACATCAACTTTAAATGCCATCACGATTTTGGGCATGAGGGGTCCAGGAAGTAAAGTAATTTCGAAGAAGGGGTGAGCAGAATTAGTGAAATCTGCGATTTAACAGCAACTCGATACGGGTTGAGCAACACCGCTTAGCTGGGCGGTACTCCATGGATGTCGGCTGAGAACAACGAAAAATAGGTTCGTGTTGAGATAAATGCTTCCTGTTGATAAGAGTGTGTGAGTGCGTGCAAGGAATGTGGTGTGTTACAGCGAACGAAAGTTGTGTAGATTGTCCATGAAATACGAGGCCGTGTCGTAAGTGCTGTAAGTGATGTAAAGCTCTCCAGAACATTGTATCGCGGCGTGGCACACTGCCTGGGGGTCCTCGCGTCAGTCACAGTAATTGTGACCTTTACATGCGGGTCTGTTCAGTGTTTGGTATCAACTGCACTTCGTAATAAGCAATATCGATATAAATGTCGTTTAATTACCGTGAAGGAACTGAAGAAAATAATTCGCAACCTGAGTGGGTACAGCCAATAACTGGACCGAAAATTGAAACGAAGAAATTCCAGAATATGAAGGATGTCATTGGATGCTGATCCATATTTTCCCCAGTTTTTGCTATAAGATCTTCAGCTGTCCATGCAAAAGTCTAGGGCCATCGGTTCTTCCTGTGGCCTAGGTACGACGTGCGCATTTTAGAGCCACGGGTATTCGGGAAGTGGCCGCGCGGTCTGAGGTGTAGGTCTGCGGCCGATCGAATGCTGTGATTGTGTGTTTGAATCCCACTTGAGGCATGGATGTCTGTCTGTTATGAGTGTTGTGTGTTGTTACGGGGAGTTATTTGCGATGGGCCGATCACTAATCCAGAGGAGTTCTACGGAGTGTGCTGTGTCTCGGTGTGATTTTGAATTCTGAACAATAAGGAGATCTTGGCCCACTGGGGAATGTTGAGCCATGGTAAATAAAGCACCATTAGGAGTAAAGTATGCTGTAAATTATGAAGTTCCCTGTTGTGTAATTTATTTCTACTTTTTCCCATTTCCCTTTTTCTGCCTAACACCCAACACACTACATCCTGAGTCATCTGTGTCCTCACTTTGGACAGGAAAACGAATTAGGCACCAATGCAAAAAGTACGTAGAAACCTGGTATTGGGCATTTTGGTTTTTATATTTCTAGACACAAAAGAGCGAAATGAATATTTTGAAATGTGTGCGACAAGTGTTGCATATATATATATATATATATATATATATATGTGTGTGTGTGTGTGTGTGTATGTGTGTGTTCATATGTATAAAACTAGAGAAATAGTGAATCTGCGGTTCATAAAGTTTGATATTGAAGGATTTTACAAAAAACTGTTCAGCCATTTTGCAAATTCGTCTAAATTTGTGTAATCTGTATAAAAATTGACGAACCTAACGGAACACTTAGCATGGAGACGCACAATTCCGCAGTGGGTGTCGCAGCGTCTATAGGTCTACCCATCATGCAACGCGGAAATCAGAATCCAGTCGTGATGACTTGCTGGGTATATGGGAGAGCCACTGGTTTAAACCTTCAAGGCCGAAATGCAATCGGTTTTATGTAAGCATTCAGTCCGTACCGCGCAGTAAACACACTCCGTCTCAGTTATATAAACCAGTCAGTTAATGCTGTATAGGGAAATAATCGCTGTTTGTTCTCAGATCCACACAAAACACACAAACACACTGTGTGGGCAGAACGTATAATTTGATAATGTTAAACTGGCGGTACATATAGTGACCACTGGGCTGTAAAGGGTTAAGCCTGTCTTACAAAAACCAGTCAGTTAATGCTGTATAAGGAAATAATCGCTGTTTGTTCTGAGATCCACACAAAACACATAAATACACTGTGTGGTCAGAACGTAGAATTGTTGAATGTTAAACTGGCGGTACATATAGTGACCGCTGGGCTGTAAAGGGTTAAGCCTGTCTTACAAAA